>OJRI01000041.1_pt1 | contig 100478 bp, 78 predicted proteins | sample 1599151 | NCBI WGS metagenome assembly OJRI01 (sample SAMN03922457, study PRJEB24848) | human gut metagenome | isolation source: stool sample | host: Homo sapiens | place: Germany | collected 2009-11
AGAGCACTCGGCTGTTAACCGAGTTGTTGTAGGTTCGAGCCCTACCTGGGGAGCGATAAGATCAGTCATTTATGGCTGGTCTTTTTGTTTGTCTGTTTTTGCTTTTGATTGCCCATCCGCAGCCGTGGCAGCATTTGACTTTTTTGGCTTCCTGTGTTATAATCAGCATAACATCATATAAAAGAACCGTCGATGCACTGCGCATAGAAGGGCTTTTAAGTATTTTACTGTGAGGTAAGCGATATGAAAAAAGCCGCTTCTGCTTTTTTGCGTATGGAAATTTGTCATGCGGACATTACGCGCATGATTCGCTGGATGAGAAATCCGAATGGGACCAAGTACCTGAACGAAGCGTCCGACGTGGCGCGGTCGCTGGAAGAGCTTGTGCGGTCTGTGCCTGAACCGATGTACCAGTACCATTTGTGCCGGACGGGGCATTTCTTCATGGTCTGTCATCAGGAAAACGAGAGCGTGGGCTTCGTGAAACTGTTGCCGACGGCGATGGAGGGGGCGTTTCTGCATCTGCGCGCCGACCGGGTTGTTGCGAAAGTGATACCGCAGAATCTCCGCTCGATTCGCTGCGTCCGTGCCTGCGGATTTCAGCAGATGGCGGAAATGCCGCGCTTGATTCGGTTTGAAATCACGTTTGATGCGTACTGCCAAGCGCTGCGAGAAAAGCGAGCGTGAAACGAAATGCCCAATTGTAAATTCTTCCGCCCGAAACAGAAAAAAGAAGGAAATGGGGGGGGGAACGTCGAATAGCACAGTGACGAACAGTAGTCAATCTGGTCGAAATTCAGCACGTTTCGGGCGGAGGAGGACTGCGCGTCGGAAAACAAGGAGTTACATCCCATGCTGAAAGACATCCTAACCCTGATGTTAGCCATCGTCCTCTCGTTCACGACCGGCGGATCGGTGCAGGACGAAAAAATGAACGACAGCGTGTTCCAGATGGAGACGATTCACAGCTTCGACGGTCGTTTGCGCGTGGACATCGACGCGACGGAAATGATGATTCGGCTGGACATTACGGACGAGGAAAGCGGTGAACTGCTGTATTCCTTTTCACCCGTCCGCCGGTGGGACTTCTGGGGAATCTGCTTTGAGACGGACAGCTACAACCTGTGGGTGAAATCCGGCGACGTGGGCATTCTGTGCTACGAATACGATGGCGAAACGTGGCAGTACAATCCGAACGCGGTGATGCCGGATTATATTGAGCAGGAGAGCTGGCACGAAAAAACCACTTCCGCCCCGGAAGCGCAGCGAAGATAACACAATACGCCCCAGCCCGCCGACACCTAAGCTGCCGACGGGCTGATTCTTAGTCAATTTTGACTTTCCTGTGCCTGAAAATCCTGAATTTCCGCGCTTGTGGCGAAATCGCTGTCGGGCAGAATCCCGATGACACGCCCGATGGTCTTGACCTCGTCGTAGGACTTGCGGCGCATGATTTTGAAGTGCTTGTTCAGCGAATGCAGACCGTCGGACTGGTACTGCTTGATGTACAGCGCGCCGTCCACCTGAAAGATGCCGATGTCGCCCGAACCAAGCGGCTCGTCGGTGAATTTCACCAGCACGTTGCAGTGGTCGGGATATTTCGGTTCCATGCTGTCGCCGTTGACGCGGAATACCATGTCTGCGCCGCGCGTGGCGGGGGTCGCGTGCAGGAACGTCGTGTGCCCGCTGGCGGCGAATCCGCTGTCGCCCGTGCCTGCAGCAACCGGATCATCCGCATATGGCAGTTCCAGCAGCTCTAAGCGCGCGGGTTCGGGCGGCAGCTTCGGCGCGGCGGGACGCTTCGGCAGCCCTGGATACTGCTCTTCCAGCGCGACCATCGTCTGCGCGGTCGCGGAAAGCAGATCCTGATTGATTGCGCTCAATTTCCGATAGTTCCGCATGAGGGCACGCTCGGCGTCGTTCCAGCCCGCTTCCTCCGGCGTGTCGGAGAAGAACGCCGCAACGGTGATGCCCAGCACGTTGCATAGGCGCGGGATGTTGGCGATGTCCGGGCGCGTCCGCCCTGTCTCCCAGTTGGAAATCGCCGCGCGCCCCAGATTCATGGCTTCCGCCAGCTCGCCCTGCGATAGGTTCGCCGCTGCTCGCAGGGTGCGAATCCGCTCGGCATAGACCAGCTTGTTCTCGCAAATGCTCGTGGCGATAGGCGCATCAGTGTGAGTGTCGGATATTCCCCGCTGGGTGGTGTCAAACTTTCTGCGCGGCATGGCGTTTCCCTCCATTGTCGATTTACTGTGTACAGTATAGTACACAAAGCGGCGGATGTCAATGCGGGGTCGCAAAGGAGAAGGATAAATGGAACGAAAAATCTACCTCTATGACCGTGGATTCTGGGTGCTTTTTCGGATGCTCGGCATTTTCGCGGCGGCGATTGCACGCCTGATGCGCAGCCGATGCACGAGGAGGCGCTCGGACAGGCGGAAAAGACGTTTCCGCTGTCTGCGGGGCGAATCCGCGGGCTGTTCCAGCTGAATCTGGCGAACAGGCGGAATGATATTGTGCGGATTCCCTGCTCCTTCACCAAGCAGGGCAGGGAGATTCGGGCGTACTTTGCGGGGGTGTATGCGCTGGAAGAGGTGCGGTAATCCGCCGCAAGCAGGAAAAGCGGGCGTGCGCGGCGAATACAGAAGATGGAGGATCCAAGGCGCAGAAATGAGGAATGCACGAATGTTTCGAGAGGCAATTATCGCGGTTACAAAGGCTGCGGACTGGTACGCGCTTCATCCGCTGACGGTGGAGGAGCTGCGGGAAAAGAACATCGGTAGTAGCGTCAGCATCCGCTATTCGACGGTGGGGAAAAACATGACCCCGATGGGCAACTATGAGCCGTCGCCCATCAACGAGGGCGTGGGCAATGTGCGGAAAGGGCAGTTCCGCCGGGAAATTCCCGAAAAAGCCGCGGAATACTTTGCGTATTATCTGGATGAAGAGGGAGAACTGCTTTGCGCGGAAATGAGGGAAAAATCCTGCCTTCGGGAAAAGGAACTGGTGACCGTAGAAGCGCACCGCGTGCTGGACTGGACGGATAACATCAGCATTTATAGCTATTCCGCCAACGGCGGACCTATCAGCGAGCTGATGGTTTATGTTCGCGACGACCGCAAGCGTGTGACGGCGCGGGGGGTTTGGTGTTTCAGTCGCGGCGAGAAAATGTGGTTTTATGGCTTGCTGCTGACCTGCTTTGAATATTACGAGAACGGCAAACCCGCCGCCAGCATCTCGTATAGATTCATTCTGACTGATAAGCAGTGGGACAAGATGCGGGACGGTACGATAGAAGAACCATTTGGGTACAAGGTGCGGATTGAGTAGAAGGGGAGCATCGCAGATGCCAAAAAGCAAAAAATCGGACTTGACGGGTGTAGTCATGTGGGCAGTCATCATCGCGCTTGTGGCGGGGATGTTCTGGGTGGCTGGGTTTGAGACGCTGGAAAAGTGGCGGCATCCGGCGCAGAACGGCGTTCCGAACGTCTTTCAGGAGGACAGAGAGTATTGGAGCCGCGTCAATTCGCCCATCGTCGCGGGAAATCGCCTGTATCTGCTGTTTGATGCGTTGCAGCTTGTGAAGGTCTACGACTTGCAGGGCAATTATCTGTATACCGTCAACATGACCAACAAGAACCATCACGGCATTTCTGCGCTCTATGCGAAGGACGACGAAATGTACTTTCGGGAGCAGTCGGAACTCTACTGCTTCAAGGCGGATCAATTCGTTCAGCGGCTGACGGGCGACGCGGCAGAGACAATGCTGGAAACGCTCCGGGCGGAGGAATGCCGCCGGACAGAGGACGATGCCGGAAATACCTACCTGCTTTCGGGCGTGGACATCGTGAGGGAAGCGCCGGATGGAGAGCAGACAACCATCCTGCATCGGTCACCCCTGCTGAACATCTATCAGGATTATCAAATCATCTTCTGGGCAATTGCTTTCGTAGGGCTGGCGACGGCGTGCATTGCGCGCTGCATCGCCAACAGTCGGGAAGTGCGCCAAAGGGAAGAAAATGCGCGCGGCGTAAAGTGAACATCATCCCCCGCGGTTCTCGGCGTTCCTGCCGGGAATCGCTTTTTCTTGCGAAAAAATCTGCGCGAATTGTAAAAACAGCCCCCGACGCTGGGAAAAAGCAGGAGAACAAACACGCCGCCGCGAATAAATCAGAAGAAAGGAAGGGAGGCACGTTGGCGAAGACATGCGCGAAGCGGTATGTGCCAGATGTGGTGGGCAAGGTGGCGATGGTGACGCTGCTGGTTTTGCAGGAGTATTTTTATTGAGGGAAGGGGCATCGGGATGCTGGATATTCTCGCAATTAAAGCGGACGTGTATCAGCTGGAGCGGCAGGGGAAACGCCTCACGGTTTACCGCTATCTGCGGGAGGTGTGGCAGAAAGAGCCGCCGTCCGAAGGGCTGACCGTGCTGGCGTTGCAGCAGATGGTAGACTATGTGGAATATGTGGATGACTTGACGGCGCTGGGTGAACCGTGGGAAGCAGAAAACGAGTATGACCTATATCAGGATTTTCTGCTGGACGTGATTTCGTGGGGGCTGCAAAAGTATCGCGCGAAAAAGCGGTTTTTGTGGCAGATTTGCTATTATGTCAATGCGTGGGCGACATTCTACTATATCTTTGGCAGAGAAATCACGCAGGAGAATGTGGAGCAGTGGAAGAAAACGCTTTTTAAGGAAGCAAAAGAGCGCTATCCTGACAGCCTGCTGTTTGAATTTATTCCCCACGCGGCGCAGCTTGATTATGTCTGGTTTTACCGCCTGACCGATGAACAGCGGCTGCAAATTCGCTTGGAGGTGGGGGAATGGAACTTGCAGAAGAATAATATGGATCAGGCAGTGCAGTCGTATTTTGATGATGCGATGACATGGCATCGGGATAACGGAAGAAAACTACTGGAAGCAAAAAAACAAGACGAATAATTGAAGGAGGACACCCCATGAGCAAGCAGAACCCCAAAGAACAAAGCGACTACAACAACAAGTTCGACGGCTTGATGAACGCCGCCCCGCACAAGCGCTACAAGAGTTTCGCTGTGACCGTGGCGGATTGGGAATCGGTCTGGCTGGACTGCGACCCGAATCAGTCGCTGCCGGACGAGGGCGTGATTTCCGTATGGCCGGAGGAAATGTTCGCCGCCGCCGTCTGCACGGATAAGCCGTTCTTCAAGATGGACGTGCATGACTTCTGCGACCTGCTGGAAGCGTACCCGGACGCCACGATTCGCGTCTTCCCGAACGGCAAGAACTGGACGGATACGGCGGCGGAAGATTTGCTGGAGGACGTGCTCGAAGAACTCGACCGGGTGGAGTGAGGGCGTGACGAATGGATGACTGGTTTGCTGGGCTGATGTAAGAGGGAGAAACAATATGAAAGCGAAGCGTATTTTCTTAGCGGTATTGTTGACGGCAGCTCTGTCCGTCTCATCCGCCGCCCCGGCGGTGCTGGCGGAATCCCCTGCCGCGCCCGAAGTGACGACCATCACCGTATTCCGCCCCAACCTTGGGGAAGAGGACTACATGGGCTTGCAGTCCGCAGACGGCGAAACGCTTCTGCCGCCCGCGTTTGCATCCATTGAGGTGGTGGGCAAATTCGCGATTGTGTACAGCGACGAGACGGATTCGTTCTACCTCTACGATTGGCAGAAGCGCGCGTTCGTGGCGGAATATCCGATGATGTACACAAGCGGCGATTACATCGTCATTGCGGAATCGTGGGAAGACGGGAACTACGGGCTGTTAGATCAGTCCGGCGCGGTGGTGACGGAAATGCAGTGGCTTTGGATGGGCGGTGTGGCGGACGATGTCGTCTGGGTGGCGGCGGATGAGGATACCATGCGCGTGAATCTGCTGCATATTCCGAGCGGAGAGATGCTGCTGGATGAATGGGCGGACTACTGCACCGAGTTTTCCGGCGGATATTCGGGATTCGTCCGCGACGGGCATGTCTGGTTCGTGGACACAGAGGGTCATGTGCAGGAAACCGACTTCGTGCGCGTGGAGGAGAACTACACCACAGAGGATGGCTGGTTTGATGTGGAGACGGCGGACGGCACGAAGGGAAAATATCAGCCGGAAAAGAATACGTTCACGGAAAAATGAAACGCTGACCATCGCGGATGCGCCGGGCGCGTGAAACAATTATCTCGCCAAGCGCGGCACGGCACAAATCCCCCGCACACAACGATTTGGAGGTGATTCCCCCATATGAAAAAGTTGATTTCCTTGTTCACAGCGCTTTTCCTGCTGATGTCCGCCCTGCCCGCACAGGCGGGATCGCCGGAAATATCGGACTTGCTCACGGAATATTACAAAGAGCGGCAGGAACTTCCGTTCGGGCTGACGGAGGACGAGCTGACCTGCGTGGACGGTGTGCTGTATGGGCGGGACATTCTGCTGCTGTATCCAAAGACGCGAACAAATTCCTGCTTCGTGATTCCGGACGGCATCGGCTATGTCTGGGACTTTGCCTTTATGGACAATGATTCGCTGGAAAAGGTCGTTGTGCCGGATTCTTGCAAGATACTGGGCGCGTTTGCGTTCTGGGCATGCGCGAACCTTGCGGAAGTAGAATTTGGCGCGAACAGCGAACTGCTCATTGTGGATGACTTCTGTTTCAGCGAATGCTATGCCTTGCAGCAGATCCGGCTGCCGGACTCGGTGTATCTCATCGGAGAAGCGGCGTTTTCCTATATGCCGCTGCACCAATTCGTTTTCCCGGAAAAGATTGTGTTCATTGGCGACCAACTCTTCTGGGGAACGCCAGTGACGGAGCTGACTTTCCATGCGTGGAGTTTGCCCCAATACATTGGAAGCGAATATTTCAGCATAGATGATGATGATGCAGAATACCGCATTACACTGCCCTTTGATGCGGACGCTGACCGCTATTTGGGCAACGCAGAATATGTGATGCAGAAGGAGAATGTGACGGTTCTTTTCTGCGAAGATACGGATATGCCGGAGGATGAATAAGCAACATCACACCCCGACGGCGCACATCCCCCAAAACGGATGCGCGCCGCTTTTTTGTGCCTTCCTCTGCGAATCGGGTGACATGAAATCCCTGCATTCGTCCATCGCCTTGTTGAAACCTGCCTTGATTTTGGCAAAAAATCTGGTATAATAGTACTAAATCACGAGGAATTATCCTCCGGCGAAAAGGGGCGAGCAGATGCTGAGAATTGCCATTGTGGAAGATCACGAAAGCGACGCGAAGCGGCTGACTGCCCTGCTGGAGTCGTATGCGCAGAAGAACGGCAAACGCTTTGCCATTACATGGATTGCGAATGCCAATACGTTTCTGGATTCGTATCAGCACCAGTATGAGCTGGTGTTTATGGACATTCGGATGCCGGGGCTGAACGGGATGATGGCGGCGCACGAGCTGCGGGAGATGGATCACACGGTGGTGCTGGTGTTCCTGACGAGCTTGGCGCAGTATGCGGTGGAAAGCTACGAGGTTGAGGCGACGGACTATATCCTGAAGCCCATTACCGCCGCGGCGCTGGACTTGAAGCTTCCGCGCATCCTGAACCGCTGCATGGTAGAATCGGAAGAGGAAGTCGTCATCCAAAGCGGCGGCACGACGACGCGCCTGCGTCCGAATGAGCTGCACTATGTTGAAATCTATGACCATCATATTCAATTTGTCACCGCATCGGGGATTATGCGGTCGTATGGGACGCTGAAAGCAGTGGAGGATGCCCTGCCGGATGTGTTCTTCCGCGTCAACAATCAGACGATTGTCAATCTGCGCTTCGTGACGCATGTGGGCAGCAATGATACGACGGTGGCGGGGCGTACCTTCCCCATCAGCCGCGGCAGGCGCAAGGAGTTCCTGTCCGCGCTGCACCTTGCGGGCATGGCGGAGTAAGGAGGGAGAATCATATGCTGACATGGGAATACCTCGTAGACACCGTGCGTGACGATTTGCCGTTTATCCTCTCCGTCGGTACGGGCTGCGCAATTTCAGCATCTTGCTTGGAGAAGCGCAAGCACTTCTACCTGCGCGTCGCGCTGACGCTTCTGTTGGCATTCTGCTGGATGTATGGCACCCGCCCGTATGTGGGGATGAACATGCAGGGCACAAGAATGGGCATAATTCGCTATATAACAGCGTTTGTGCTGTTCATGCTGTCCGTTCCCTTTTGCAGCCGGGCAAATTTCTGTCAAGCGCTGTATGCGGTCACAGTGGCATATTCGCTTCAGAATATGTGCGAAAGAATCATCCATATTCCACGCTATTCGCTGCCGAATTTCCCGGTGCTGCTGGATAGAAGCTGTCTGCTGGCGCTGATGGCGATAGCACTGTATAGCTACTATCGGATTCTGGTAGGCAAGCGGCGTCAGCGGACGGTTAAGGACTTCTCGAACATGAGCAGCTGCATGATGCTGTTTATGGGCGTGGGCGTGGTGGCGATTTCGGTCGTGCTGGACTTGACGCTGTACCGCGTGACCCCGTCGGGCAACCGCGAACTGAGCAACTGCCACAACATCATGAGCGCCGTGTTCTCCCTGCTGACCATTGTCGTCTGCATGAGCCATCTGCGGGAAACGGAGAACGAGCGCAAGGCGGACGTCGCGGCGCAGATGCTGTACAGCGAGCAGCAGCGCTATGAACAGGAGCGGCAGATTCACGACGCCATCAACCTCAAATGCCACGATATCCGCCACCAAATTGCCGCGCTGGGCGATGCAGGCTATCAGGAAGCACTGAAAAAAATTGGGCAGCTGGTCAACATCTACGATGCGGCGCCGCACACGCAGAATGCCGCGCTGGATGTGGCGCTGAGCGGCAAGATGCTGGCGTGCACGAATTTGGGCATCACGATGACGTGTCTGGCGGACGGGCGGCGCATCGGCTTTATGGAGGACAGCGACATTTACGCCCTGTTCGGCAACATCCTTGACAACGCGATTGAGGCGACAAAGACCGTGACGGAGGAGGAGAAACGCATCATCTCCCTGACCATCGGCACGACGGGTGATTTGCTGCTGATTGACAGCCAGAACTACTATGCGGGCGAAATCCGCTTTGTGGACGGGCTGCCGCAGACGAGCAAGGAGAACAAAGAATACCACGGCTTCGGCACACGCTCCATCAAGACGCTGACGGAGAAGTACGGCGGCGACCTGAAAATCAGCGCCGAAAACGGCATATTTCGATTGTCGATTATGCTGCCAATCCCAACATAATGCTGTTTTAGCATAGAAATGCGCTGTTTTGCAGAGGGTTTCGCCTCTGCGGAGGCGACAAGGGGGCAATGAAAACAGACGAATGTCTGCGGTCGCCCCCTTGACCCCTTCGGCGCTGCCTGTTTTGTGCATAAACCCCATTTGCGCTCGGCGAAAGTCGGGCGCTTTTTGTATGCTCCGGTAACGCCGGTGCAAATAAAGTTGCAAAAAACGCAGAAAAAGTGGCTCAATCACAATTTGTTCACAAAGCATGTATACTATCCTTGTGAATGTCGGAAACGGCATCAAAACAAACAAATCCAACAAAAACGCAATGAGTCGTCTGACGGAATCCCCTGCCGAAGGACGCTCACATAGAGGATCATGGGAATTTCCCGAAGAAGGAGGGCAGCATTCACGTTTCTTTTCTCTTCTCTTCCGTCTCAAAACGGAAGAGATGCCATGTTTTTCAACACGAATCAATGAGGAGGACAAACATCGTGTTCCAGAGCAAAAAGAGCCATCGGCTGATGGCGCTGGCGCTGAGCGCAGTCGTTGGGCTGACGGCTACGTTCGCGGCGGCAGAAACCGTAACGCCGACCGGCAATACCTACGGGTTCGCCGGAACGAATGCCCGGTATTACGCCGACTATATGACGCTGGAAGAAGAACAGCAGATTGCCAAGGATCTCGCGATTGAAGTGGCAAGCGAAGGCTTCGTGCTGCTGAAGAACGAGAACAATGTCCTGCCGCTGGCAAAGGGCGGCAAGGTGTCCCTGTTCGGTATGCACTCCGTGTCGCTGATTGCGTCCACCAGCGGCTCCGCAGGCGGCTCCATCGGCGCGAACGGCATTGCCGAAAGCACCCTGCAAATGGCGATGGAGAAAGCCGGCTACCGCGTGAATGCGAAGCTGGTTGATCTCTACACCAAGCACAAGACGCTCGGTACGACCAGCAATGAACTGCCGATGAACTACTATTCAGCGGCAACCATCAGCTCCTACAATGGCTATGGCGACGCGGCGATTATCGTTTTCTCCCGCACGGGCTCTGAGGGCGGCGATAAGCTGGTCAGCAACGTGACTGACCACAGCAACCCCCGCGACCATGAGCTGATGCTGGACGACAACGAGAAGGCGCTGGTCAAGCACGTCAAGGAGCATTATCCGAACAAGCCGATTATCGTTCTGATTAACTCCTCCAACATCCTGCAGATTCCCGAACTGGCTGAACCCAAGGCGACCAGCGAATACGGCGTGGACGCGATTTTCTGGGTCGGCAACACGGGCAACAATGCCATCGAGGCGATTGGCAAGCTGATTTCCGGCGAAGTCAACCCCAGCGGCCACACCGTGGAAGTTTGGGAACGCGACTTCACCAAGGGCCCGTCCTTCACCAACTTCGGCAACCAGACGCAGAACGTTGATGAAAACGGCGACACGATGGATGCTTTCTTCTATCACAATGGCGAAGCGACCAAGTACGCCACCATTGAGTACCGCGAAGGCATCTATGTCGGCTACAAGTACTACGAGACGGCGGCGGACGACATGAACGCCGAAAACCCCGGCTCCGGCGACGAATGGTACGATTCTCAGGTGCTGTATCCGTACGGCTACGGCCTGAGCTACACGACCTTTGACTGGGAACTGATGCCCGCGGCGGATACCGCGATTACCGACCCCTTCCAGAAGCTGTCCATGCAGGTGAAGGTCACCAACACCGGCGACGTGGCGGGCAAGGAAGTTGTGCAGGTGTACGCCAATCCGCCGTACACCAAGGGCGGCATTGAAAAGGCGAGCGCGAACCTTGTCGGCTTTGCCAAGACCGACCTGCTTCAGCCCGGTCAGTCTCAGACGGTGACCGTTGACTGGGTTGCGCAGGACATGGCGAGCTACGACTGGAATGACGCCAACGCCAATGGCTACACCGGCTATGAGCTGGAAGCGGGCGACTACGTCATCACCGCGCGCAGCAACTCGCACGATGTGAAGCTGTCCGAAACCTACACCGTGGCGGCGGGCATGAACTGCACCACCGACTACACCACCGGCAACGAGATTGAGCCCCTGTTTGTTGATGATTTCACCTCCGTCAACGACTCGCTGCTTTCCGGCATGATCAGCCGCGCGACGGGTCTGACTCAGCCCGCACCGGCATCCAAGACGGATCGTGAAATCTCTGATGACACGCTGGCGACGCTGGACGGTCAGTATTCTTACCGCTCCTACATGGATCAGGGCTATGAAGAATGGTTCGTGAATGAGGACGGCATCCCGTCCACTTGGACGCAGGCGGCGACCCGCACTGAAGGCGAAAAGGCGCCCATCTCCATTATGGACATGGCGGGCATCGACTTCAGCCTGAAGATTGAAGACGGCGAAGTTGTGCAGGGCGACGACGAAGGTTCCCAGAAGTGGGAAGCATTCATGAACCAGCTGACGTGGGAAGAAATGGCGAGCCTCGTCAACAACGGCGGCGGCGTGAAAGCCATTGACGCGGTGGACGTTGTAGGCGCGGGCGTGAACGAAACGCCTCTGCAGCTCTCCGGCGGCACGCTCTGGGCTTGCCCCCCGATTCTGGCGGCTACCTTCAACCTCGACCTCGCGGAAGAAGTCGGCGTCATGATGGGCAACGAAGCGCTCTTCAAGGGCTGCTCTTACTGGCAGGGCAACGCGATGAACATTCACCGCAGCCCGCTGTCCGGCCGCAACGTTGAGTATTACAGCCAGGATGGCGTGCACGGCGGCAAGTTCGCGGCGGCAGTCGTTGCGGGCGTGACCTCCAAGGGCGTCACCTGCCATATCAAGCACATGGTGCTCAACGATCAGGAATCCTACCGCGACCTGAACGGCGGCGTGTCCACTTGGGCGACCGAACAGGTTATCCGTGAAATCTACGCTAAGCCCTTCGAGTACGCGCTTAAAGTCGGTCGCTCTACGGGCGTGATGAGCTCCTTCAACCGCATCGGCATGGTCAACAGCCAGCTGAACCTTGCGATGCACAAGCTGGTTCGCAACGAATGGTCGAACCGCGCCATCTTTGAAACCGACGCATGGCAGGGCACATACTGCCCGCTGGACCTGATGGTGCGTCAGGGCGACAATCAGGTGCTGGGCGCTGGCACGACGCTGCCGGACATCGGCCTGGAAATCGGCGCTTGGGATGCGGATGGCAACTGTGTCCGCGTCAGCGACGGCGCGGAAGGCACGTTCCCCTCCCAGACCCACTACGCCGCGGTTCGCCGCAGTGCGCAGGAAATCCTGTGGAACTACGCCAACAGCAGCGCGGTGCACAATGGCTACATCGGCTTTGAACCCTGTGTCCTCGAATTCGACAGCTATGCCGCGCAGTCTCTGCCGATTTCCTTCGGCAATGTGGACATCGCGACCATCACCCTGGCGGACGGCGCGCAGCTGCCCGAAGGCTTCACGATGAGCGACGCGGGCGTTGTCACGTCCGACGGCTCTCTGGCGGAAGGCGAATGGACGATTGACATCAAGCTGAACGGCATCGACGGCTACATCACCCTCGGCGCACAGGCGGTTATCCGCGTGGTGGACGCGCTGCACGTCAGCACCACTTCCCTCAAGGTGGGCGAAGCGGCGAACGTGACGGTGGATGCTCCCTACTATGCGTATGAAAGCCTCGTCAAGGTCAACCCGTGCTTCGTCAGCACGGTCAAGCACACCGACGGCACACCGGTTGCGCAGGGTGAAATGCAGGGCTTCGGCGGCAAGACGATTCTGCCGGGCACGGGCGACAGCGTCGGCGGCACCCTCCGTATCCAGAACTGGTACTGGAAGGACGCTTCTCAGGTGCAGGGCAACAATTACGACGGTCTGGGCGCGCTGGCGTTCGCGGACATCGAAGCGACTGACGCCCGTTACCTTGAAATGGCGGACGTCGAAGCGGGCAACTACTATCAGGCGTATCTCTACGAGTTCCGCGTTTCCGATGAGGATGCTGCGAAGCTGGCGGAATACGGTCTGACGGCGGAAAAGGTCATGGCGCCTGTCACCGCCTATCAGGGCATCACCTACGATTACAACTCCGCGCTGGCCATCACCGGCACGCCGACCAAGGCGGGCGAAGTGGAAATCACGGTGACGCTGCAGATCCCGCTGGTTCGCGGCTTCGGCTCTCGCTTCCCGAACAACGTGCATGTGGGCTCTCCCACGGCGACGGAAGTCACCCGTACCTTCACGCTGACCATCGGCGAGTAATTCCTCTGAATCCTCACGGTTTGTGAACAAACGTCTGCTCCGCGCCTGACGCTGCATCCTCTTGCGGCGCAGGCGCGGGGTGGGGCAAAAGCCGCCGGGCTGTCGAACGCTGCGCGTCGGCGGTCTGGCGGCTGGCTTTTTCGCCAAGCCTACTATCTACAATTAGGAGAGAAAAAAATGAACTGGCTGAAGAAATTCGGTTCTCTGTGCCTTGCTGTGGTGCTGTCTGTCTGCCTCTTGGCGCAGGTAGGCTCGGCGCTGGCGGATGACAAGAAAGTGACCTCCGTCGAGGTCGAAACCATGCCCAACAAGACGGTGTACGTCATCGGCGAAGAGTTTTCTGCCGAGGGCGGCACGCTGAAAGTTACCTACGACGATGGCACGACGGAAATCGTCGCCATGACGGACAGCAGCGTCAAGCTGTCCAAACCCACGATGAAGACCGCGAACACCAAGAATGTGACCGCGACGGTCGGCAAAAAGCGCGTCGTGTTCAAGATTGAGGTTGTTGCGGGCATGTGCGTCGTGACCTTTGACCTGAACTACGACGGCGCGCCCGCTGCGTCCACGCAGGAAGTTTCCAAGGGCGGCACCGCCAGTGAACCCGCTGCGCCCACGCGCGACGGCTATGAGTTCGTCGCGTGGTACGCCGATGCGGACTACACGCACACCTATGATTTCGCAGCTCCCGTGACGGGCGACACGACCGTGTATGCCTTCTGGAAGAAGGTTGGCGCGGATTTTGTCACCGTGACGTTTGATTATGACTACTATGGCGTTCTCCTGAACCAGTATTCCTACCCCGTGGAAGTCGGCGCGCAGGTCAAGCAGCCTGTCGCCAACCCCGAGCGCACGGGCTATGCCTTCGACAAGTGGGTGGACGAAAACGGCAGCGACTTCGACTTCTCCCAGCCGATTATGGCTGACACCACCATCAAGGCGGCGTGGAACAAAACCGTGTCCGGTCAGAACACCTATGTTTTTGAGGCGGAGGATACCGACCTGACCGGCAAGATTGGCCCCAGCTACTCCGGTTCTGCGCAGGAAGAAAGCATGATTATCTACAACGAGTCCGTCGGCGCGAGCGGCAACCGCATGGTCGGCTATCTCTACGCCAGCGGCATCTCGCTGGAGTTCTACATCGCGTCCGATATGGATGTGGATGACGCGACCATCGACGTGAGCATCACGGGCGAATTTGTTACCATGTCCTATGACGGCAACGACTATCAGGTGATTGTCAACGGCGAAGCGAAGAGCTATCCGCGCGTGACCATCGAGGCGACGCAGAGCAGTATGCCGCAGTGCGCTGACCTGATTTCCATCAAGGGCGTGCACCTGAATAAGGGCGCGAACCTGATTCAGCTGATGACGAACAACACCAATGAGGTGGACGGCACGACCTTCAAGGCGTATGCCCCGATTGTGGACTGCGTGAAGGTGACGACGGAAGCTGTGCTGATTTGGGACGAGAACCACAACGAGCCGGCGACGGGCAACTACCAGAAGTAATCCATAAGCAAGGGGGATTCTCCTCATTTCCCCTCTGCTTCTCCTCAAGCAGCGGTGTATGCGGCAAACTCCGCCGCATACACCGCCATTTCTGCAAAATAAGGAGACAAACCTATGGCAAAGAAGAATCGTCCGAAAAAGAGCAAAGCACTGGTCGTCTGGGCTATTGTGACGGTTATCGTGCTGCTGGCGGACTGCGTTGGCAACTATCTGGTCGTCGGTCTGCCGGGCAACATGAACAGCCTGCTGGACAAGCCGATGGCGGCGATTGGTGAAGCCATCGACTTCAAACTGAGCGCGGGTGAACTCGGCGGCTTGATGGACACGCTGTTCGGCAGCCAGCGCCCGATTTACAGTGACGAAGTGACCTCTGTGTACCCCACACAGAAGGCAACGAACAAGGCAGAAGCCTTTGCGAATGCGCAGGAAGTTAACCTGAAGCTGGCAGAAGAAGGCTTTGTGCTGCTGAAGAACGAGAACGCTGCGCTGCCCATGAACAAGGGCGCGAGGATTTCCGTGTTCAGCAAGAACAGTGTGAACCTGTCCTATGGCGGCTCCGGTTCGGGCGGCTTCGATACGAGCAATAACAAGAACTTGTATGAGAGCCTGAACGACGCGGGTTTCGTTACCAATCCGACGATGAAGCGCTTCTATGAAAGCAGCCAGTCCGGCCCGGTGCGCACCGCGAACTCCAGCGACCTTGACAACGGCGACAATCAGAGGATTGCAACCGCTGAAACGCCCCAGAGCAAGTACACCGACGCAGTGAGGAACAGCTATGCGGATTATTCCGACGCGGCGCTGGTCGTTATCACCCGCATTGGCGGCGAGGGCTTTGACCTGCCCCGCTATCAGGGCGACAGTGAGGGCGCTGTGTCCCCAGACAGCCACTATCTGGAGCTTGACCAGAACGAAATTGATCTGCTGACCGCTGTCACCGATGGCACGTTCAAGCGCGTTGTCGTTGTGTTCAACACGCCCTCCAGCTTTGAAGCGACATTCCTCAAAGACAGCGCCTACGCCGCCTTTGCGGATAAGATTGATGCGGCGGTGTGGATTGGCTTCACCGGCTCGAACGGCATCACCGCGCTGGGCGAAATTCTGAACGGCGACGTGAACCCCTCCGGCCGTCTGGTGGACACATGGGCGGCGGACTTCACCAAGAATCCGTCCTTCGTAAACTTCGGCACGGGCTGCCTGCCGGACACGACCGACAAGTATGATGACGGCATGTACTACTCCGTGGACTACGAAGAAGGCATTTACGTCGGCTATCGCTACTATGAGACGCGCGGCGAAACCGACGGCGAGGACTGGTACAATGCCAACGTCGTCTATCCCTTCGGCTACGGCTTGAGCTACACAACGTTCGACTGGACGGTGGGCGATGCCTCCGCAAGCGAAATCGAACTTGGCGCGACCATCACCGTGCCGGTGACGGTGAAGAACACGGGCAGCGTTGCAGGCAAGGAAGTGGTGCAGCTGTACGCCTCCGCGCCCTACACGCTGGGCGGCATTGAAAAGGCGCACAAGGTGCTTGTCGGCTTTGCAAAGACGAAGCTCCTTCAGCCCGGCGAGAGCGAGACGGTGACGGTCAGCTTTGACCCGTATTCCGCGGCGAGCTACGATTACCGCGACGCAAACAGCAACGGTTTCAGCGGCTATGAACTGGAAGCGGGCGAGTACACGCTGTATGTCTCCCGCAACGCGCATGAATCCGAAAAGGCGATTGCGCTGAATCTGGCGGCGGATGTGCAGATTGGCAGCGACCCGACGACGGACAGTGAAGTCGTCAACCGCTACACCGATTCCGAGGACTTCCTCGACAGCGACTGGCAGCTGGACACCATGCTCAGCCGCGCGGACTGGGAGGGCACTTGGCCCACGCCGCAGACCGCGCAGCAGCACGCGGGCACGGATCGCCTGTATGAGGAAATTCGCAGCGAAGAGCACAATAATCCGACTGATTTTGATTCGGAAGAATACCCGTGGTTCGGCGAAGAACCCACACTGACCCTGCGCGACCTGCTGCCCTCTGCGGAAGCGGAAGGCTATGAGCCGGTTGTTTCCTATGACGACGAACGCTGGGAAGAGCTGATGATGGGCTGCGACGAGGAAGAGATGATTGCCCTCATCAACAACGGCGCATACCACACCTTGGCGATGGAGAGCGTCGGTCTGCCGGCGACCATTCACGGCGACGGCCCGTCGGGCTTCACCTGCTTCATGAGCAAAGAGCAGGTCAACGGCACTTGCCAGTATGTCTCCGAACCCGTAATGGCGTCCACTTGGAACATCAACCTGATGACCGAACTGGGCGAAGCAATCGGCGAAGAAGGCACCATTGGCGATAAGGCGACGGGTCAGCCGTATTCCAGCATTTACGCGCCCGGCGTCAATATCCACCGCAGCCCCTTCGGCGGTCGCTGCTCGGAGTATTTCTCCGAAGACCCGTTCATTTCCGGCATGATGGGCGCGGCGGAAGTGCAGGGTATCCAGAGCCGCGGCGTGCTGCCGACGGTCAAGCACTTCGTCGCGAATGAGCAGGAAACGCACCGCTCCATCGGAGGAGACCTGAGCTGGCTGAGCGAGCAGGCGCTGCGCGAAATCTACCTGAAGCCGTTTGAGTATACCGTCAAGCTGGGCGAAACCCGCGGTATCATGACCTCCTTCAACCGCATCGGAACGCGCTGGACGGGCGGCGACTACCGTCTGCTGACCGAAATCCTGCGCAACGAATGGGGCTTCAACGGGCTGGTTATCTGCGACTTCAACACCATTCCGCAGTACATGATTCCGCGCATGATGTTCTACGCCGGCGGCAGCCTTGACCTTGCGACGCAGCAGAGCGCCATGTGGACGGACTGTGACACCTCCGACGCGGGCGACGCGATTGTGCTGATGCGCGCGGTGAAGGACGTGATGTACGCGCTGGTGAACTCCAATGCCATGAACGCGGAGGTCATCGGCTACAATCCCCCGATTTGGCAGGAATACCTGCACTGGATTAACATCGGCGCATTCACCCTCGTGGGTGTCTGGCTGGTGCTGGCGATTGTGCGCACGGTGCGCTGCAACAAGCGGCAGAAGGCGAAAATCGCGGCGGCAAACGCGGCGAAGTAAGCTGATAAAATGGGCAGCCCTCTTGGATGAAAATCCGGAGGGCTGCTTTTTTATATGCAGGGGAAATTTGCGTGGAGGCTTGAAAAGAAAAAGGAAATGTGATATAATCAATCTGCAAACAGAATAGTGGTTAATATTGGAAACGCACACTCCTATGGGATGATAACGAACAACACATCGTCTGCTGATTTGCTATCATTTTAGGGAGGTCTTTTTTTATGCCCAAGAACAAGTTTCAGGATGTTGTGCTGACTGCTATCATGGCGACCATCATGGTCTATGGCATGGTGGTTTACAATGTTGCGCTGGCGACAGGCGGACTAACTGCTGAAAGTTTCCTGCTTGCGCTCTATGAACTGCCCATTATGGTGCCTGTTGCCTTTGTGCTGGAGTTTTTTGCCGTCGGGAAAATTGCAAGGAGGCTGGCGTTTACGGTCATGCGGCCGACGGATAGACCGCAGTTCATCACCTATGCCATTTCTATCTGCATCTGCTGCATCATGTGCCCGCTGATGAGCTTGGTTGCGACCATTCTGTTTAAGGATACAAAGACGTTTGCAACATGGGTGCAGACATGGGCGATGAATTTCCCGATGGCAATCTGCTACCAGATGTTTTATTGCGGTCCGCTTGTGCGCCTGATTTTCCGAGCAATTTTCCGCGAAAAGCAGCAGGAAGCCTGATGCATTGCGCATTGGCAGCCCTCTTGGATGAAGATCCGGAGGGCTGCTTTTTGTGTGGCGGAGAAATTCCCTGCAAATTGTAAATTTTTCTGCCAGCATGGGGAATCAGCAGGGAAATAGGCAGGGGAGGGCGAAAAAATGGAATCGAAAGGAGCATGTATGCGCAAAGAGATTCAAGGAATGCTGCGCGAGTTGCCGTCATTGCTGACCATGCGATTCCAGCAGGTTCGCTGCAAGGATGCCATCTTGATTCGCGCCGCCGAAGAGAACGAATTGAGCATGACGGGAGTACCGAAGGTGATTCCCGATGCGTGCATTGCATCCGGGTGCACGGCATACGAATCGTTCTGCAACCACTTTCACCTGTATACGGGCAAAATCAAGCATTCGGAGCTTGCTATGCTCAAAGAACTTGCACTTGCAGTGGGAAAAAATCTCTATGAGAAACTCAGCATGACGTACCCCGACGGGAACTTTCGCCTGTATGTGGAAATCAACGTGAAAGAAGGCATTACGCTGCGCTTCCATCAGGTGTGGGTGGGCGAAAAGCCTGTTTACAGCGACGAAATGATTGCAGAAAGCCAATCCGGCAAGGAATTTCAGGTGCTTTTGTTTGCATCGGCGAGCGAAGCGGCGTAACTGAAAGGCTTGCGGCGCGAAAAACGAAAGGAGCATGGTGTGCCATGAGGAAACTTCTCTCCCTCCTCCTCCTGCTGGCGCTGGGACTGTCCTGCTGCGCCTTTGCGGCAGAGGATACGCTGACGGGCGTGCCGCAGGACGAAATCACCGCGCAGTGGGGAAGCCCCGAAAAGCTGCTCAACTATACCGTCGGCATTTGGAAGCGGGACGGACAGACGCTTGTTGCGACGTTCGTCACTGACCCGGAAACACAGCAGTTGCTGGTGCAGGATTACGTTATTCTTGATAGTGAGCGGCAGTTGCTCGCGGGGACAATCCCGACGGAGGATACGCTCTTTCACGTCTACGATGTGGTGAGCAGCACGGCTGCGGCGGAAATTCCCGGCGTGGTGGATGTCGGCAGCGGCGCGGAAATCCATGCGAAAATCACGGCGGACGGTTACGTCGTCTGCTGGCAGAGGGACTGCCCGAACGTCTTCACCGACCTGTATCTGACGGTCTACGATGGCGTGAAGGGGCAGGAGGACGGCCGCAAGACTGCCTACCTGACCTATGTGATGACAAAAGAAGAATAAATTTATAACTGTTTTCCCATGTCCGGCGGCAGATAGTGCATTCCTTTGCATTCTGCCGCCGGGCTTTTTTGCATATCTCGATTTCACAATTTTCATAGCCGTCTCACACTTGCGACAATTTCGCGAAATTCGCACGTTTGTATCGCGGAATGAGATTTTCACGCAAAAATCACACAAAAACGGCCGAATTTCCAGTTGCTTTGCCTTGACCGGCAGGCGGATTTCCTTGTATAATACCGTCAGAAAGCGACCGGAAAGCAAATGCGGCGTTTCGGAACGCAGTGGAAGGAGATGCAGACTGTGGCCCGGTATATCCTCCAGCGCTTGGGGCAGACGCTGTTAATTCTGCTGATCGTATCGTTTATTACGTATCTGCTGATTGACTTTTTGCCCGGCGACCCCATTGCTGCGATGCTCGGCGGTGAGATTTCGCAGGAAACGTATGACTGGTGGTATCAAGAGCTGAATCTTGATAAGCCCGTGCTGATTCGTTATGTGCTGTGGCTGAAAAACGCCCTCATGGGTGACTTCGGACATTCAGCATCGTACAGTGTGCCGGTGCTGCAGATTATCGGCGAGCGCGTGCCGGTGACGCTGTACTTAAGCGTGCTGGCGTTCCTCATCAGCGTGCCGCTGGGTATCCTCTTTGGCATCATCAGCGCCGTGAAGCGCGGCAAACCGGCGGACACCGCGGTGACGCTGACGGCGAACGTCTGCTGCTGCCTGCCGCAGTTCTGGCTCGGCATTCTGCTGATGTACATCTTCACGATTGTGCTGGGATGGCTGCCGTCCAGCGGCTGGGTGTGGCCGTGGGAGGACTTCGGCGAGAGCGTGCGGCGCACGATTATGCCGCTGACCTGCCTGACCATCGGCGGTATCGCCTCCATCACCCGCCAGACCCGCTCCTCCATGCTGGAGGTGATTCGTCAGGATTACATCCGCACGGCGAAGTCAAAGGGACTCAAGGGCAAGAAGGTCATCTACATCCACGCGCTGAAGAATGCGCTGCTGCCGGTCATCACGCTGATGGGTCTTCGCATGGGCGGTATGCTGGGCGGCTCGGTGTTCGTGGAGAACGTGTTCGTGATTCCGGGCATGGGGTCGCTGCTGGTGAATGCCATTTCCATGCAGGACATTCCGCTGATTCAGGGATGCGTGCTGCTGATTGCACTGTTCACCAGCGTCGTCAACCTGATTACGGATATCATCTACGTCTTGGTTGACCCGCGCATCAAAATTGCTTGAGAAAAGGAGGTATAACGATATGAGTGAAGCAACACAGACGGAAAAAAAGCAAGCGCAGAAAGAGCGCAAGGCCTATCGCGCCAAGAAGCGCAAACTCTTCTTCAAAACGTTATTCTCCCGCAAAATTGTGCTGGTCAGCGCCATCGTCGTTCTGCTGATTATCCTCATTGCCATCTTTGCGGATTTCCTGATGCCCTATAACCCGAACCAGATTTCGATTCCCGAACGCAATCAAGGTATGAGCGCCGCCCACTGGCTGGGCACGGATGAATACGGCCGAGACCTGCTCTCCCGCGTGATTGCGGGCAGCCGCGTGTCGCTGATTGTGGGTTTGCTGGCGGTTATCATCGCCTGCGTCATCGGCACGACGCTGGGCATGATTGCCGGTTACTTCGGCGGCATCGTCGATGACATCATCAACCGCACGAGCGAGGCCGTCCGCGTTATACCGCAGATTGTGTTCGCCATTGCCCTGTGCGCCGTGTTCGGCGGCGGCATCCTGAACCTCGCCATTGTCCTTGGTATCTCCAACACGACGGTGTATATCCGCATGATGCGCTCACAGGTGCTGTCCATCAAGGAACGCGACTACATCATGGCGGGCAAGCTGCAGGGCAACAGCAACTTCCGCCTGATGTTCCACCACATCCTCCCCAACAGTATTTCTCCGATTATCGTCACCATGACGCAGCAGGTCGGCAACACGATTTTGAGCGAAGCGGGCCTGAGCTTCTTGGGGCTGGGCATTTCCAAGCCAACGGCAACGTGGGGCGCGCTGGTCAACGGCGGCCGCAGTTTCCTGCTGACGAATCCGATCTACTCTCTCGCGCCGGGCATTGCGATTGCCCTGCTGGTTATCTGCCTGAATACGCTGGGCGACGGCGTGCGCGACGCGCTTGACCCGCGCCTGCGCGGTGAAGTGTAATCAAAACGGAAGGAGCAACGAAAATGGCACATCTGCTGTCCGTCCAAGGACTTGTGACGACCTTCCGGAACGAAGGAAAAGAGTTTAACGCAATCGAGGGCGTCAACCTGCACGTTGACCGCGGCGAAATTGTCGGCATCGTGGGCGAATCCGGCTCCGGCAAATCGGTGACGATGCTCTCCGTGCTCCAGCTGATTGCAAGCCCCGGCAGAGTAGCGGGCGGCGAGGTCTATCTGGAGGGCGTCGAGGGCAACCTGCTTTCCTACGGCAAGGAAAGCGAAACGATGCGGCAGGTGCGCGGCGGCAGAATCTCCATGATTTTTCAGGAGCCAATGACCAGCCTCAACCCCGTGCTGACGGTGGGTTATCAGATTCAGGAAAACGTGCTGCTGCACACGAAGCTGTCGCCCGCGGAAGCGAAGAAGCACACGATTGAGGCCATGAAGATGGTCAACATCCCCGACGCGGAATCCCGCTACGACTACTACCCGCAGCAGTTCTCCGGCGGTATGCGCCAGCGCATCATGATTGCTATGGCGATGGCGCCCAACCCCGATATTCTGATTGCTGACGAAGCAACCACCGCGCTGGATGTGACCACGCAGGCGCAGCTGCTGGAGATGATTCGCAAGATTGCGAAGGAAACCAACACTGCCGTCATCATGGTGACGCACAATCTGGGGCTGGTGGCGCGCTATGCGGAACGCATCTATGTCATGTACGGCGGGCATATGATGGAAACATCCACCTGCAAGGAGATTTTCCACCACACCGAGCACCCGTACACCCGCGCGCTGCTCCGCGCCATTCCCCGCTTGGATGATGCGAAAAACCGCATCCTGATTCCGATTGACGGTCTGCCGCCTGTGCCGTCGCAGCGGCCGGAGTACTGCCCGTTCTACGCGCGGTGCGAATATCGCTGTGACCGGTGCCTGAAGCACACGGACGCGACGATGAAGGAAGTTCGCCCCGGCCACTACTCCGCCTGCTGCCTGACGCAAGAGGAATTGGCGGAGGGCGAGGAACGTCTGCGCCACAAGGACTACGGCGCGTCGCCTGAACGCCATCCGTCGAGCGAAAACTGCTTGGCGGTGGAGGACGTTCGCAAGTATTTCCCGGTCTACAAGGGCATCATGAAGCGCAAAGTCGGCGAAGTGAAGGCGATTGAGGATATCTGCTTTACCATCAAGCGCGGCGAAACGCTGGGTGTCGTCGGCGAATCCGGGTGTGGCAAAACGACGCTGGCGCGCTGCATCATGCGCATGTATGAGCCGGATGAAGGAAGCATCATCTTTGAGGGCAAGGACGTCGCCCACGCGAGCGACAAGGAGCTGAAGCCCTATCGCCCGAAAGTCTCGATGATTTTCCAAGACCCCTTCTCGTCCCTTGACCCGCGCCAAAACGCCGGTTCGATTGTCGGCGAGTCGCTGAAGATTCACCACTTGGTGAAAGACCATGCGGAATACGAAAAGCGCGTGGACGAGCTGTTCCGCAAAGTCGGCCTTGACCCGGCGCTAAAGGAACGTGTGGCACACGAATTCTCCGGCGGGCAGCGCCAGCGCATCGGCATTGCGCGCGCTCTGTCCTCCAATCCGTCGCTGATTATCTGTGACGAGCCGATTTCCGCGCTGGACGTTTCCATTCAGGCGCAGATTATCAACCTGCTGGAACAGATTCAGGCGGAGATGGGCATCAGCTACATCTTCATCGCCCATGACCTTGCTGTCGTCAAGCATATTTCTGACCGGATTCTGGTCATGTATCTGGGTCGCGTAATGGAGATTGCCCCCTGCGAGGAACTGTACGAGCATTCACTGCACCCCTACACGCAGGCGCTGCTGTCCGCCATCCCGGTCGCTGACCCGGAAATTGAGGAAAACCGCGAGGTGACGACAGTGCAGGGCGAAGTGCCCAGCATCCTGAAGCGCCCCAGCGGCTGCCCGTTCCATAATCGCTGCCCGCAATGCACCGAGCGCTGCAAGCAGGAAACGCCGCAGCTGCACGAGGCATTCCCCGGTCACTTCGTTGCCTGCCACCTCTACGGGCAGGAATAACCAATTTCGGTTCCAATCTGCGAAAAGCAGAGAAAATAGAACGATACATTGAAGGAGGCAACCCCATGAAACTCAAGAAGCTCATCGCACTGTTTCTCTCCGTGCTGATGCTCCTGTCCGTTCTGCCGGCGGCGCTGGCGGAAGACGCGACGCCCCAGTACGGCGGCATGCTGACCGTGCTTGCTATGGAAAGCAACAGCATGTTCCCCGCCCTGTCCAGCACGACATCTAACCGCTTCAACTTCAGCCCTGCCGTGGAAGCCCTTGGCCGCCGCAACGCGGAGACCGGTGACACCGAGCCGTGGCTGGCGGAATCCTTCACCGTGGATGCGGATGCGCTGACGCTGACCATCAAGCTCCGCGAAGGCATTAAGTTCTCCGACGGCAGTGACTTCAACGCCGATGCGGTCATCTGGAATTTCGACAAGCTGGTCGAATACGGCAAGGCGTCCGAAATCTGCTCCCCGGAAAGCTACGAAAAGACCGACGACTACACCGTTGTGCTGCATTACACCGCGTGGAACAACACCTGGGTGGACATTCTGGGCGAGTGCTACATCTACTGCCCCGCGGCTTTTGAAGCCAACGGCGAAGAATGGGCGACGCTGCACGCGGTCGGCACGGGCGCGTTCATCCAGAGTGAGTATGTGCAGGATTCCCACATCACCTATGTGCGCAACGACAACTACTGGCGCGCGGGTGAACCTTATCTGGACAGCATCAAGCTCCTCTACATCAACGACAGCATGACCCAGTACGCGTCCTTCATCAACAAGGAACTGGATGTGCTGCGCAACCCGAACTCCGCCAACATCAAGCAGCTGCTCTCTCTGGGCTACGAAAACGCGGCTTCCGACGCGCCTAACCTCGCGGGCATCACCTACATGATGTTCTGCTCCGGCGACGAAAAGTCTCCCTTCTATGACCTGCGCGTCCGTCAGGCTGTGATGTACGCGGTGGACTGGGAAGCAATGGCGGAAGGCATCTACGACGGTCTGGGCGCTTCTACTCCTGTCTTTGCTGTGCCCGGTGCGTGGAGCTATGACGATACCCTGTCCGTCTATCCCTATGACATGGAAAAGGCGCTGTCTCTGCTGAGCGAAGCGGGCTACCCGAACGGCTTCAGCACCACCATTTCCATCAACGAAGGCAATGCCGCGAACCTGCAGTGCGCCATCATTCTTCAGGCGTATCTGGAAATGGTCGGCATCAAGGCGGAAATCAAGAGCCTGACCAGTGCGGACTTCAACGCCCAGAAGGCGGAAGGCGTGTATGATCTGGGCATCATGGTCAACAACGGTGCTTCCAAGCTGGATTTCACCGCTAACTACATCCGCCTGTACTCCTCCGAGGGTGTCAACTACAAGAACATGATGGCGAAGCCCGCTGATTACGAGGAGGCCCTCTTCGGCGCGCGTGCCGCCAAGACGCAGGAAGAAAAGAAGGAACTGCTCAAGACCGCTGCCCGCCTGTTCAGCCACGACTATGCGCTGGTGGTGGCGACCGGCTATCAGCCCGCGTACTGCTTCGCGCAGGAAGGCGTGCATGACACCGGCGTCTGCACCACGACTGCTGAAGCGTGGACGCCGAACTGCGCGTGGAAGGAACAGTAATCATTCCTGACAAGCGTTTCTCCCTGCGCATCCGCTAACAACGGGTGCGCAGGGAAGCCGCCGCCGTATCTTTCTTCCTCTTGGTGCGGCGGCGGTGAATTCTTCCTCTACATGCAATTGATTCAACCAACGAAGGAGAATGGCTATGGAGATGTTAATGAAACCCCAGCTTTGTGTCAGCTCGAATGCTACGGACGACTATCTGCGCTATCTCCGCCAGATGAACATCTCCCATTGCTTTGTCATGTTCCGCAACGAGGAGACGAATTACGACGCGGTCAACCGGACGCTGGAACGCGTTCGGGCGGCAGGGCTGACGGTGGATGATGCCGGCAACGGCTTTATCTACAAGCACCCGTCCATTCAGCTGGGTCTGCCCGACCGGGATGAATGGATTGCCAAGTATAACGATTTGAACCGCTGGCTGGGCAACGCCGGGGTGAAGGTCGGCTATGCGACATGGGATACGGGGCGTGTCAGCACGTCGTGGTGGAAAGCGGGCGAACATACCCACGGGGCAGTGGGCCGCATTGTGGACATGAACGAGATTTATGCCCGCAAGCCTGCCTTTGGTCAGGAATACGACTACGACACCATGTGGAACAACTTCGAGTATTTCCTGCGCGCCGCGCTGCCGGTGTGCAAGGAAGTCGGCATGAAGCTGGCACTCCATCCCTGCGACCCGCCCGTGCGCTTCTATGAAGGCTGCGCGAGCATCATCATCAGCGGCGACGACTACCGCAAGGCGCTGCGCCGTGCCGATGAAATTCAGCAGGAGCTGGGGCTGGGGACGGACGAACATTATCTGGGCATCAAGTTCTGCTGCGGCTGCTGGCTGGAAGGCGGCGAAAAGTTCGGCAACGTCCTGACGGATTTGGCGGACTTTGTGCAGCAGAAGCGCGTTCACATCGTCCACTTCCGCAACGTTTCTTCTCCGCTTCCCTACTTTGAGGAGACGCTGCTGGAGGACGGGTACATGGACATGTACAAAATCATGGATGTGCTGGTGAAGAACGGCTACGACGGGACGATTTACGTCGATCACGTCCTGCGCTACGACGAGCAGACTGGCGGCGAAAAGACCTCCTTTGCCTATGCAACAGGCTACATGAAGGGCTTGATGGCGGCGGCGTATCATCAGCAGAAATAAAGGTCAGCCGAAAAACAGGGGGAACCGTATGAGCTTGCACGAGTACCCGAAAAAACCGGGAATCAGCCGCTTTGTCGCGCCGTGGGATACCAGCGGCTGGTATTTCATGGCGGAGCATTTCGCGCCGGGATGCCGAATTTACAGCAATGCCGACATCACCGTGACCGAGTGTCCCACAATTCTCATGGGCTGCGACTACATCGTGACATACGATTCCGCGACGGATGGCTTCGATGACAAGCAGGAAGTGGATTTCTTCATCGAGCAGACCGGCGAAGTATACGCGGCGCTGGACGCGGACGCCCCTGCGGATTTTCCGACGGGCTTTGCACGCACGGATTTGGTCGTCAGGACGGACGCAGGCGATACTTATCGTCTGTTCATGCGCCCCTACGCACGCGGTGCGCATGTCCATTTGGACGCTTTCTCCAGCCCCGGACGGCACTTCTTCGTGGTCTTCCGCCCGACGGAAACAGAAACGGAAAAGCCGCTGCCCGAAGCAAAGCGCTTCTCCGTGGCGGAACGGCACGAGACGCGCGAAACATGCTGGTTTGTGCATGACTGCTTTGCACAGGCGAATCTGTCCGGTTATGACTGCCGCGGCGACGTGCGGGTTTGCGCGGAAGCGGACAACCCCAAGCGGCACTATCTCCGCTTGCAAAGCGGCGCGGGGATCTCGCGCGCCTGCGAAACAAGCGGACAGGATGAATTGTCGATGGCGCTGGATGTTCCCGCGGGCACGGCGGCGCTCAACTTTGCGGGCGTAACCGTGCAGCTGGGCAGCGCACAGGCAAGCATCAACGGGCAGAACGTGCCGGATATTGCGGACAGCCGCTATGTGGTGGCGTTCAAGCGCTTCCATGCGCCGCAGCGCTGCGAGGTGTGGCTGAACAATCGCCCGGCGCTGATGTGCGCGTGCGACGCGGCAGCGAAAACGCCGTTCACACTGACAGCATCGGAAGCAGGTGAAATCCGCCTGAACCGCGTGGACTGGAAAGACCAGACGGATGTGCCGATGCTGGCGGAAACCTTCGCGTCGATGCCGATGAATTGCCGCTTGCTGGCGGAGGCGCAGGGGAACATCCTGCAGCAGCGCGGCATTGGCAGCTTCCTGCGCGTGACAGGCAGCGGTGCGGTGACGTTCCCGGCGATCCGGCGGGAAGCAATGGTGGAAATCACCTGCCGTGCAAGTGGTGAAGAATCCGCCGTGTTCCCGGAAGTTCGGGATGCGGACGGGCACACAATCATGAGGGCGGCGCTCTTTGCAAACAGCCTGTTCCTCTCCGACGGCGAGGAATGGCGGCGAATCTGCGGCGGATATGCCCCGTGGCAGTATTTCCCCGGCGGAAACTGGTATCGCATGACGATTTCGCTGGATTTTGCGTCGCACACGTTTGATGTGAATGTGGATGGCGCGCTTCGGGCGAAAGGATTCCGGATGGCGTTTGACGCGGAGAACGCGGCGCAGGTGCTGCTGACGGCTGCGGACGGCGCGGCGGACTGGTGCGGATTGCGCGTGTGGGACGCCTCGAACCTGAGCCGGAACATGCTGCCGCCGGGCGAGAGATTCAACGTGCGCGACTACGGCGCGAAGGGTGACGGAAGTACGCTGGACACGCTGGCGATTCAGCGGGCGCTGGATGCGGCGGAAGGCAAAGGCGGCGTGGTCGTCGTGCCGGAAGGAACGTACCTGACTAAACAGGTGCAGCTCCGCTCGGACACGATGCTCTGGCTGGACAAAAACGCGGTGCTGCTGGCATCGCAGAATTACGCAACTTATCCGCATGTCGTGCCGTGCGAAAGTCTGGTGGCCGTGCGCAACACCGGGCGGGCGCTGATCTATGCAGAGCGTGCACGGAACATCAGCATTTCCGGCGGAGGCGAATTGAACGCGAACGGCCGCTGCCGCTTCAAGGTCAACGACCCGAAGAGCATCAACAAGCTGTACACGTCGCGCCCGGATAACCTTTATATGGCTTGCTGCGAGGATATCCGCGTGTCCGACGTGCGGTTCACCAGCGCCGCCTACTGGACGCTTGTTCCGCTCTCCAGCCGCTTTGTGACGCTGGAGCACCTGATGCTGGACTGCATGAATACCCCCAACCGCGACGGCATTGACCCCGTGGACTGCCACGACCTGAGCGTGCGGCACTGCTGCATTATGGCGGGCGACGACGGCTTCTGCCTGAAAACGGCGGACAGAATGGGCTGCCGGAACATCCTTGCGGAGGACTTGATCATCCAGTCGCTGGCGAGCGCCATCAAAATTGGCACGGATTCTTACGCAAAGGTGGAGAACGTCACGGTGCGGCGCTGCATCCTCAAAAATGTCAACCGATGCGGTATTGCAGTGGAAACCGTCGACGGCGCGGCGATTCGCAATTGCACCTTCGAGGACATTGACATGACGGACTGCGGCGGCCCGATGTACATGACCATCGGGCACAGAAACCGCAAAGCGCCGCAGTTTCCGGTGCGAGTGGGGTCGATGGCGCACATCGCATTCCGGCGCATCGGCTATCGCGCGCCGTATCTGTTCAGCCGCTGCAAAACGGTCTATGAGAGCCTGTTCATTGGCGACAGCGCGGAGAACAAAATTCGCGATGTGCTGGTGGCGGACTGCGATTTGCTGCTGCCGGGCGGATGCCGGCACGGCGTGGATGCGCCGCAGCCCATCGGGGAGAAGTACCCGGAGTACGACCGGCATGGGCTGTCCTCCGGGGCGGCGTTCACACTTCGCTTCTGCGAGGATGTGCGCTTTGAGAACAATGTCATTCAGACGGAAAAGCCGGATGTGCGTCCGCTGGTGATGATTCACGATTGCTGAAAGGAGCGGTTTTATGGCATTCAAGCCTCATGGCATCGTTGTGCCGATTGTAACGCCTGTCACGCAGGATGGCAAGTTCAACGAGAAGGCGTATCGCGATTTGATTGAGTATCTGGCAAGCAGCGGGATTCACGGCGTGTTCCCCTTCGGGACGACGGGCGAGTTCTATGCGCATGACTTGGGCTTCTACCGCGAAGTGCTGGCGGTGACGAAGGACGCGGTGCGCGGGCGCATGGACATCTACGCCGGGGCGAACAATATCACCACGCGCGGCGCGGTGGAAATCGCCAAGGCGGTGGAGCGGGTTGGCGGCATTGATGCGCTGAGCGTCTTGACCCCCATGTTCGTCAGTCAGACGCAGTACGAGGTGTCCGAATACTACCGCGAAATCGCCTCCGAGACGAATCTGCCGATTATCATCTACAACAACCGCCCCAAGACAAACGTCACCGTTGAACCGGCAACCGTTGCCAAGCTGGCGGAAATCGACAACATCATCGGCGTGAAGGATTCCACGGGCGACATGACGAATACGGAAGAGTATCTCCGTCTGACGCGCGGAATGGACAACTTCCACGTCATGATGGGACGCGACACGCTGATTTACGCCGCGCTGTGCTACGGGGCATCGGGTGCGATTGCATCCTGCGCCAACGTTGCGCCGAGGATTGCGGTGGATATCTACGAGAAGTTCCGCGCGGGTGATGCGGTAGGCGCGCTGGATGCGCAGTTCCGCTTCTCCGCCCTGCGAATCGCAACCAATATGGGCACGTTCCCCGTCGTGCTGAAGGAAGCGCTCAAGCTCATCGGGCACGACTGCGGCGACTGCGTGAAGCCCATTCAGCCGCTGAACGACGAACAGCGCGCGCGCCTGAAGAAAGTCCTTGTAGACATGGGGCTGCTGTAAATTGCTTTTCCGCCTGATTCGAACAGGCTGAAAGATAGAATTGCGTAATTAAGGAGGATTTTTGATATGAAGATTGCATTCATTGGTCTGGGCATCATGGGCAAGCCGATGGCGAAGAACCTCATCAAGGCGGGTCATGAGCTGTTTGTGTTTGACCGCAATCCGGCGGCGAACGAGGAAATGAAGGCGGCGGGCGCGAATATCTGCGCTTCTTCTGCTGACACGGTGAAGAACGTTGATTTGGTCATCACCATGCTGCCGAACAGCCCGCAGGTGAAGTCCGTCATGCTGGAAGAGGACAAGCTGGCGGATGCAATGCCCAAGACGGCTGTGTTCATTGACTGCTCGTCCATCAACCCGGTTGCGTCCCGCGAAATCGCGGCGGAGCTGGAAAAGCGCGGCATTGACATGCTGGATGCGCCTGTGTCCGGCGGTCAGCCCAAGGCGATTGACGGCACGCTGTCCTTCATGGTCGGCGGCAAGGAAGAAGTGTTCAACCGCTTCAAGCCCGTTCTGGCAAGCATGGGCTCGTCCGTGGTGCTGTGCGGCGGCATCGGCGCAGGCAACGTGACCAAGCTGTGCAACCAGACCATCGTGGCGGTCAACATCGCAGTGCTGGCGGAAGCAATGCAGATGGGTCAGATGTGCGGCGTTGAGCCCCAGAAGATTTTCGAGGCGATTCGCGGCGGTCTGGCTGGTTCTACCGTCATGAACGCGAAAGCGCCGATGATGATGGATCAGAACTTCGAGCCCGGCTTCCGCATTGACCTGCACATCAAGGACTTGAAGAACGTCGTTGATGCTGCGAGTGCGGTGGATGCCCCGATTCCGCTGACGCAGGCGGTGCTGGAGATGATGAAGGTGCTGCACAAGGACGGCTGCGGCGCCTGCGACCATAGCGCGCTGCTGAAGTATTACCAGAAGCTGACCGGCGAAGTGCTGCATCACTAATTCGCTGATAGAGTCATTTTCGGCAGGCAGGAAAGATTGCTCCTGCCTGCCGTTTGTGGTATGATGAACCCGATGGAAGAAAGGAGAATCCGCTGATGAAAATGCTCTTTGCGTCCGATTCATTCAAGGGGTCGCTGACGGCGGTGGAAATCTGCGATTTGCTGCAAGAAGCCGCGGCTGACATTTTCCCGGATGCGGAAACGGTGTCGCTGCCCATTGCCGACGGCGGCGAAGGCACGGTGGATGCGCTGCTTTGCGCAATGGGCGGAAAACGGATGACGACGCGTGTGACCGGCCCGCTCTTTGCGCCTGTGGATGCGCAGTGGGGCTTGCTGGGCGACGGACAGACGGCGGTGCTGGAAATGGCACAGGCGAGCGGCTTGCCATATGTGCCGGCGGCGCAGCGCGACCCGCGAAAAACGACCAGCTTCGGCACGGGCGAGCTGATGGCGCAGGCAATTCGGTGCGGCGCGAAATCACTGCTGATTGGCATTGGCGGAAGCGCAACGAATGACAGCGGGCTGGGGATGCTAAGCGCCTTGGGCGCGGTGTTCACAGATCGGCAGGGAAAGCCGGTTTCCCCAACAGGCGGGGCGCTGGCGGATGTCTGCCATGCGGATTTTTCCGGGCTGATGCCGGAACTTGCGGCTTGCCGCATCACCGTGCTGTGCGACGTGACGAACCCGCTGCTGGGTGCGACGGGCGCGACATACACCTACGGCCCGCAGAAGGGCGCAACGCCGGAAATCTGCGCGGAACTGGAAGCGGGCATGAAACACTATGCGCAGGTCGTCGAAAACACCATTGGACGCAATATTGCGGATTTCCCCGGCGCGGGTGCGGCGGGTGGATTGGGCGCGGCGCTGGGCGGCGTGCTGAAGGCAACGCTGAAAAGCGGCATAGACGCGGTGCTGGAAACGGTTCGCTTTGACGAGCAGCTCAAACAGGCGGATTTGGTTGTGACGGGCGAGGGCAGAATAGACGGACAGAGCGTGCAGTTCGGCAAAGTGCCGATTGGCGTGGCGCGGCGGTGCGCGAAGGCGAATGTGCCGGTGCTGTGCATTTGCGGCGGTATCGGCGCGGGCGCGGAAGGGCTGTTCGACGTTTGCGAAAGCACGATTCAGACGACGGTATCAAAACCCATGGCGCTGTCAGAAGCGATTGAAAACGCGCGGACGCTGTATCTGGATGCCGCCAAGCGCCTTTTCCGCGCTGTGCGCATCGGGCAGAAGCTGCACGTTTGACAGGTATTGACGCGCGTGATACAATAACAGCATCAAGCTCGATCAAGGGGAGAAAACGCCATGTTGAAGCTGCTGGTTGTCACGCCGAACCCTACGGTGTATGACGCAACCGTCCGCATTGTGCAGACGACGAAGTTCGATGCCGAGGTCATCCAGACCACGTCGCGGCAGGTGGTGGAGGACGTATCCAAAGCCATGGAGGGCTGCACAGGCATTGTCGTTGCGCGCGGCAATCAGGCGCAGCTGCTCAAAAAGCATGTGGAGTACCCCGTGTCGGAGATCACCTTTTCCGGGCAGGAAATGGCGGGCTTTGTCAAACAGGCGTGCGATTTGATACCGCATAAGCATCCGAAAATCGCCTTCGTCGGCTTCCGGCATATGTATTCCGACGTGGAGAACATCGGTGCGCTGGCGAACGCGGATGTGAAGGTGTATTATGCGGGCAGCTCGGACATGGTCGCGCAGGTGACGCGGAATGCCATCCAGGACGGCGCGGAAGCCATCATCGGCAGCGAAAACGCCTGCAACTATGCCGCGGCGCAGGGGATTACGACGGTGTTCGTCGACAGCTCGGACGAGTGCATCCGCGATGCGCTCCGCCGGGCACGGCTGGCAATGGATGCCATCAAAGTGGAGCAGCGCAGGACGGCGGAGTTCTCCTCCCTGCTGAACTACTCCTTTGATGCTATTTTGAAGCTGAATCCCGACGGCGTGATTGAAATTGCAAACACGGTGGCGGAAAACGCGTTCCACTGCACACAGGCGCAGCTGGTCGGCAAGCGCTTCACGGAACTGCCGGGCCTGACGCTGACCAGTGCCGTGTTCGAGTCGCTCAAGGAGCGGAAAAACCTGTATTCGCACGTCGTGATGATACAGAAGGAGCGGTATCTGCTCAATATCGCCTGCATTGATGTCAGCGGGCAGAACTTCGGCACAATTCTGTCACTGTATGCGTTCGGCTCGGTGGATGACATGCAGGAGAGCATCCGCAAAGACCATGTGCAGCAGAGCGACGCCGCAACGCGAAAATTCGGCAAGTTCATCTCCCACGCGCCGAAAATGCGCCTTGCGCTGGAAAACGCCGCGATGTACGCGCAGTACGAACTGCCGCTGCTGATTTGCGGTGAACCCGGCACGGAAAAGACGCGTCTGGCAGAGTGCATCCACAACGAGAGCCTGCGGCGCGACAAGCAGTTCATTCAGGCGGATGTGAGCACCCTGCCGATTGCGAATCAAACTGAACTGCTCTTTGGGCGCGCGACGAGCAACGGGCTTGTATACAATGCGCATAAAGGAACGCTGTACCTGCGGCATGTGGATTTGCTTACGCCCGAAAGCCAGCATCAGCTGCTGAACGTTATTCGCTATGAGCAGTACTACGCGCCGGGGCAATCCAAGCCGATTTGGGCGTCTATTCGTGTGATTTGCTCAACGAACCGGGATTTGCTGGCCATGGCGAAGGCAGGCGAATTTCTGCTGCCGCTGGCGGACAAACTGAACGACTACCGCATTGATTTGCCGCCCCTGCGCGAATGTCAGCAGGATTTTGCCCAGCTGGTGGAGGAAAACATTGTCTTTGCGCGTGTGCACACGCGGAAACAGGCGACCTTCACGCCTGATGCGCTGAAGCTGCTGATGAGCTACTCGTGGCCGAGCAATCAGCGGGAAATGTCAATTTTCTTCGAGAAGGCGTTTCTGCTGACGCGCACCAACCGCATGGACGCGGATTTTGTGCAGCAGCTGCTGTACCCGGAGCGCACGGGCAGCGCACCGCAGCAGCAAGTATTGGTCATCAGCAGCGACGAGGAGCGGGAACTGCGCTGTGCCCTCAGTGAGCATCCGAACGACCGGGACGCGGTGCTGAAGCAGCTGGGCATCAGCCGTGCGACGCTGTATCGGCGGATGAAGAAGTACGGGCTGCAGCAGGAAAAATAAAGCTGTTTTGGTTCTCCTGCGCCATCTGCCTGCACCGCTTCCGCACGGGCGTCTGGTCGTTCCGCTTGGTGCAGCACTTTTGTCGCTGACGAACTTCACGTCAGTGGCAGTTTTTTATTCAGCAAGGCGGCTTTACATCCGCTGCACAGTTTGTTATAATAGAATAACCAAACAATCGGAGGGCAGCCTATGACCATCGCCATTGTGGATGATGAATTGGAGACGCGCCAGTATATGCAGGGCTTGGTGGCGCAGTATCTGGCGGAAACGGGACGCATGGCGCAGCTGGTGTTCTACCCGGACGGGGCGTCGTTTCTCGTCGGGTGCGAGCATCCGGACATTGTGCTGATGGACATTGACATGCCGGGCATGGACGGCCTTTCGACGGCGGAGCAGCTGCGGCGGAGTCACCCGGACGCTATCCTGATTTTCACCACGCGCCTCAGCCAGTGCGCCATCCGCGGCTATGAGGTGGACGCCATCGGCTTTCTGGTCAAGCCGGTGACGCTGCCGGGGCTGACTGTGAAGCTGAACAAGGCGTTCAAGCGGGTGGAGTACCGGCAGTCGAAAATCTGCCTGAAAACGAAAGACAACATCCTGTTCTTGGAGAAAAACGAGATTTACTACGCCGAGGGCAGCAATCACCATGTCATTTATCATACGGCGCAGGGCGAATTCCCCGTCCGCTCGTCCCTGCAGGAGGCGGAGGAACAGTTGGGCGCGGAATTCAGCCGAAGCTCGCATTCCTATATCGTCAATCTGGGCTTCGTGACGATGGTTGGAAAGAACGATGTGACGGTTCACGGCGAAGCGATTCCGCTGTCGCGCGCGATGCGCAGGGACTTTCTGAATGCGGTCAACCGCTATTACGGCGTGAGGTGACGAAGATGCTGACGAACTTGGCGAATTATCTGAACAATGATTTTCCATTCCATATGTTCTTCGCGGTGCAGATTCTGCTGGCGGAGGGGCTGTTCGTTGTGCGGATGAAGTCGCGGCTGCGCCCGCTGAAAATTGTGCTGCCGGTGGTGCTGTGCTACTTGGTGCTGGCATGGTTTCATCCGCTGCTGGGACATCGCTTTGCGCGCGTGGCGGCGATTTTTGTCGAATCGCTGCTGATGCTGTGCCTGACGATGGACATCCCGACGACGAATGCACTTTGTATCGGCATTTCCTCCTATGCGATTCAGAATCTGGCGTTCAAGGTTGGCGGACTGGCAACATGCTGGATGACCAAGCCGCGTGATCCGCTGTTCTATCTGCTCTCCAGCGCATCGTTTGTGGTGGTGTACGCCGTGTGCTACCTGATGTTCGTGCGGCGCTTCCCGGAGAACGGAGATCTGAAGCTTGGCAACTGGAAGGTGCTGTTCCTGACGCTGGTGACGCTGCTGACGGTGTTCGTGCGTTCCGTGTCGCTCCCGACGGATATTTCGCTGCTTGACCGCCTGTTCTCGATTCTCTCGGTCATTATGGTGATGGTGCTGATTTACCAGTGCATGTACGCCGACGAAATGCGCCGTGAGAAGGAAATCATCGAGAGCCTGCTGGCGCGGGAGGAATCCAGGCATCAGCTGCTGGGCAAGACGATTGACAGCATCAACATGAAGTGCCACGACCTGCGCTACCACATCGACACCTACCGCCGGGCACAGCAGCTGGATGAACACGCGGCGTTTTTTGACGAGGTGGAGCAGGAGATTCAGCGCTATGAGTACACGTTCCACACGGGCAATGCGGCGCTGGATTCGGTGCTGTCTGAAAAGAGCCTGTATTGCAGCGCAAATCACATTCTGCTGACGACGATGCTGGATGTATCGCTGCTCGCGCCCATTGAAAAGTCCGATATCTATTCCATCTTCGGCAATGCGCTGGACAACGCGATTCAGGCGGTGATGGCGGAAGCGCCCGAAAACCGCAGCGTCAATATCCGCGTCAGCGACGTGGTGGGTATGACGCAGATTGTCTTCGAGAATTTTTGCAGCAAGCCGCCGGAAATGCACGAGGGACTGCCGAAGACGGAGAAGGACACACAGTACCACGGCTTCGGACTGCGCTCCATCCGCTATATCATCGAGAAGTACGACGGGCATATGAGCATCGACACGAAAGACCAGATGTTCACCCTCTCACTTCTGCTGCCGCGTCCGCAGCAGTCGGCATGACGATTTACGCACAAAAAGAAACCAGTTTCGACACGAATGCGCCTCGTGTCGTTTTTTTATGATAGAATCAGCACATCAAAGGGGGCGCTGCGCCCTCATAGAAAGGGAAAGGTGTCCATGAAACGCACAAAACTCTTGGCACTCTTGACATCCATCTCCTGTATTCTCCTGACGATTGTTCTGGTGGGCAGTTACTTCACGGCTGCTTACGCCATGATGATCAACAAGGAACTGGGCATTGTGACCACGAGCGTGGTGACGGATGACCCCAGCAAGAACGCTACCTATTATGCCTCCAGTTTCCTGAAGGAAGACGGCACGCGTGACGATGATGCGCTGACCGCGTGGCAGAAGGCGCTGTGTGAGCAGATTCAGGGCGAAGGCTCTGTGCTGCTGACGAACAATGGTGCGCTGCCGATGGAAAAAGGGCTGGGCGTGACCGTTTTCGGCCGCGGCGCAGTTGATACCATCTATGGCGGCACGGGTTCTGGTCAGGTTGATACCAGCAAGGCAGCGACAATGACCAGCGCGCTCACGGCGGCGGGTCTGAACGTCAACACCGCGATGATGGACTGGTACAGCGCGCAGATTGCGCAGATGAAGGAAGACAAGACCAACCGCTCCACGCCCGGCATGTTCACCGAATATGCGGCCGTCCCGGCGGCGACCCGCATTGCCGAGGTTTCGGCGGACGCGGTGGCATCTTCCGGCGTGAATCTGGACGGCTACAAGGATGCGGCGATTGTCGTTATCGGACGCTCCGGCGGCGAAGGCGCTGACCTGTACACCGGCGAATTCACCGACGGTACGTCGTACTTTGAATTGCAGGATTCCGAGCGCGAGCTGCTCAAGTATGTGGCTTCGCAGGGCTTCAGCAAGACGATTGTGCTGATTAACTCCTCCAACGCCATGGCGATGGACTGGGTGAACAATCCGGAATACGGCGTGGATGCCTGCCTGTGGATCGGCGGCCCCGGTCAGTACGGTCTGAACGCGGTGGCGCAGATTCTGGTGGGCGACGTGAACCCCTCTGGCCGACTGGTGGACACCTACTCCGTGTCCTCCCTGTCCTCCGCGGCGATTCAGAACTTCGGCTCCTACGTCTACACCAATGCGGATGAAGAGACGGGCACGGTCGGCGGCGTGACGATTGACGGCGTGCCGGGCGACAAGACGAAGGTGCGCTATGCGATTCACTATCTGGTGGAATCCGAAGGCATCTATGTCGGCTACAAGTACTACGAAACGCGCTATGAAGATGCGGTCATGGAGCAGGGCAACGCGTCCGGCAATGCGGGCATCTTCGCGTCCAAGGGCGACAGCTGGGTGTACGGCGAGGAAGTCGCGTATCCCTTCGGCTATGGCATGTCTTACACCACGTTTGAGCAGGCGCTGGAAAGCGTGACCTACGACGCGGCAACCGACAGCTTCACCGTGCTGGTGAAGGTGACGAACACGGGCAACGTCGCAGGCAAGGAAGTCGTGCAGGTCTACGGTCAGCAGCCGTACACCGAATTCGACCGCGCGAACGCGATTGAGAAGGCGTCTGTGCAGCTCGTCGGCTTCGGCAAGACGAATGTCCTCCAGCCCGGTGAATCCGAGACCGTCTCCGTGACGGTGGATCGCAAGGAATTGACGGTTTACGACGAGCATGTCAACAAAACCTACATTCTCGAAGCGGGTGACTACTACCTGAGCGTTGGTCTGGATGCACACGACGCGGTGAACAACATCCTCGCGGCGAAGGGCTATGCCCCCATCGCACAGGAAACGCCGGCTGCGGAAGGCGCAGAAGAGGCGGAAACCGCAACGCTGACCGCGAACGGCGCGGCGGCGATGGATGCCCCTGGCGACGCGGCAAAGGTCTATAAGTTCACGGTCGACAGCGACGACAATGCGACGTACAGCGTGTCCGGCACGGGCTACAAGATTACCAACCAGTTTGGTGATGCGGACCTGAACAGCTACGGCGAGAAGCTCGTGACGTACCTGTCCCGCAGCGACTGGCAGGGCACTTGGCCGGTTTCTTATGCCAGCCTGACGGCGAACGACGCTATTATCAACGGTCTGCAATTCAACTACACGGCGGAAGCGCCCGACGAGACGGTCATCACGGGTTCAACCGCGACGAACTACACCTTGGCGAACCTGATTGGCAAGGACTACGACGACCCGATGTGGGTGGATCTGCTCAATCAGCTGACGCTGACGGATTTGGCGGAACTGGTTGGCCACTCCGGCTACGGCACGCGGGCAATCGACTCCATCGGTCTGCCTGCGACGGTGGCAGCGGACGGCCCGCAGGGCATCAAGGCGACGTATGCCGGCAATAACTCCACGGTGGCGTATACCTCCGAACCGGTCATGGCGGCGACGTTCAACACGGAAATCCTCTACAATGTCGGTCTGTCGATGGGCGAAGACGCGCTGCGCTCCGACAACCGCGTGGTTGGCTGGTATGGCCCGGCGATGAACATCCACCGCACGCCTTACTCCGGCCGTAACTTCGAGTATTACTCTGAGGACGGCTTCCTGTCCGGCAAGATGGCGGCGCAGGAAGTGGCAGCGGCTCGCTCGAAGGGTCTGGTCGTCTACATCAAGCACTTCGCGCTCAATGACTTTGAGACGTACCGCCAGTCGGTTGCAACCTTCGCGACGGAACAGGCGATTCGTGAAATCTACCTGAAGGGCTTCCAGTACGCGGTGGAAGAGGGCGGTGCGAACGCCGCTATGACCTCCTTCAACCGTATCGGCACGCGCTGGGCAGGTGCGCACAGCGGACTTTGCAACGAAGTTCTGCGCAAGGAATGGGGCTTCGTCGGCGTGACGCTGACGGACGCTGTCATGGCGAACCGCAACTGGATGGACGTTTCCATCGGTCTGGAAGCGGGCAATGACACTTGGCTGTCCTCCGGCGACTGGCTGGTGTCGAAGATTGAAGGCTGGGCGGCGGAAGACGGCAAGCTGCTGAACAACCTCCGCACTTCGGCGAAGAACTTCCTCTATACCTACGCGAACTCTGCCGCTATGAACGGCATGAACGAAACCAGCCACGTTGTCCACACGACGTCTTGGGTCGAGACGGACATGCTGATTGCGCGCATTGTGCTGATTGTGCTGACCGCGCTCTTCGGTCTCGCGATGCTGGTGTCCTACTTCATGGACGTCAAGAAGAAGGCGGCGCCCGCTGACCGCAAGACGGTTTCGATTGTCGCAGCGGTGATTGCGGTGCTGGCGGCTATCTTCTACATCATCATTGACACGGCTGCGACCACGAAGATGAACTTCGACGCGGTTGTGCTGGTGCTGCTCCTCGTGTCGGCAGTGTGCTACCTCGTCGCGGGCGTGAAGAAGATTGGTCTGCTGGCGGCGGCTGGTCTGGCATGCACACTGGTTGCGTGGTTCCGTTATCTGGTGACGGAAATCAACTTCCGCATGGATGACCTCGTGCTGATTTTCGGCGGCACGTCCACCATCGGTGCGCTGGGCGTTCCGTTCATCTTCTCCTTCATCCTGATGCTGCTCGCCGCGATTTCGGGTGCTGTCCTGATGACGGGCGCGATGGGGTCGGAAAAGAAGTAAGCCAAAAAACTCCGCGCAGGGGAGTGGGTGCTTCCCTGCGCGGACATGAAGACACTGCTGGGGATGTTTGTCCTCGGCAGTGTCTTTTTGTGGTTCTTCGTTAAGAGATAATTCGATTAAAAACAGGGTTTTGATTGCAGCGTTCATCGCCTCTGCGGAGGCGACGTTGTTACTTTCTGTTGCGACAGAAAGTAACCAAAGAACGCCCAGAGGGGCTGAAAAATGAAAGAGCGGGGAGTTCAGCCCCCTCTGGACTCCCCCGCTGCTAAAATTTCTTGAGGGAAAGAGCGGCTGTTGGCTGACAAACTGGTCGTTTCTGCATAGTTGAGCGTGAAAGACGCATCAATGCTAATACTATTTCCAGATTCGACTGCGCCATCTGCTTGCGCCTTTTCCCTCCAGGCGTCCGCTCATTCCACTTAGCGTAGCGCTGCTACGCTGCGCTTCATTCACATTACTCAGAACGAAAAATTCGCGGCGCATCTTGGTGCATTTTTATCTGGAAATAGTAAAAAACGGGTAGCCCCTTTGGAATGGAAGTTCCGAGGGTTGCCTTTTTGCGTGGTGCGGGAAAATTTCTTTTCCTCTATCCCCTTTACATCCGCTGCACAGCTTGTTATATTGGAACAATTTAATTCCTGACAACAATCGTTTCTTTGTATCGTGCAATTGCGAATTGCAAAGAATGCGAAACCATGCTATACTCATCATATATCGACCGGAAATCATACGATCAGGAGGAAAACACTATGCCGCAGCTGACGCAGGAAAACTTCCAGCCCTATGCGGAGAGAACGCACGATGCCAAATTCGAGCAGCTCATCTACGATTACGATACGCGCAGCATCGCCATCCGATTTTCGCTGGAATGGGAGCATTGGGCGAAGATGACGCTCACGTTCCAAGACGTGCGGCAGTACGAGGGAACGCTGGACGAACCGTGGGGCGCGTCGCCGCATGTCCTTTCGTGGAAGCTGATTCCGAAGGAGGCTATGCAGGCATTCCGGGAGACAGAAACATCCGCACCGGACGAAGCGGTGCTTGTGACAGAAATGCAGTTTTCGTCGGGGAATGTACTGCGGGTACTGTGCGGCGGGATTGCATGGGAGGACGCGCAGGATAGTCAATAAAACAGGGGGAGAAGCCGCATTTCAGGCTTGCCCTCATTGCTTTGCTTACAGCAGCTGAATATTTGCCTTCCTGCACGCGTCCTGCACGTCCAGCGGCCACAGGCTCGCCTGCACCTCGCCCACATGCGCCTTGCGCAGCAGATAGACGCACATGCGGCTCTGCCCGATGCCGCCGCCCATCGTCTGGGGCAGCTCGCCATTCAGCAGTGCCTTCTGGAATGGCAGCTCCGCGCGCTCCTCGCAGCCGCGAATCGCCAGCTGACGGCGCAGCGCGTCCGGGTCAACGCGGATGCCCATGCTCGACACTTCCAGCGCAATGTCCAGCAGCGGGTCGTAGAGCAGAATGTCACCGTTGAGTGACCAGTCGTCGTAGTCCGGGGCGCGGCCGTCGTGCATCTGTCCGGAACGCAGCGCGCCGCCGATGCCCGTCAGGAACACCGCGCCGTATTCGCGTACCGCCCGGTATTCGCGTTCCTTCGGCGGCAGGTCGGGATACAAATCCTCCAATTCCTGCGACGAGACGAACGTGATGTCGTCGGGCAGTTCGGGTTTGATGTGCGGATAATGCGCGCAGACGAAGCCCTCCGTCTTGCGCAGGGTGAGGTAAATCGCGCGGACGGTCGCTTGCAGCGTCTCCATCGTGCGCTGCTTAGGGGTGATGATTTTCTCCCAGTCCCACTGGTCGACGAAAATCGAGTGGATGTTGTCGGTCGTTTCGTCGCGGCGGATGGCGTTCATGTCCGTGTACAGCCCTTCACCGGGCTGGAAGCCGTACGTTTTGAGCGCCTGACGCTTCCATTTCGCCAGCGAATGGACGATTTCCGCCGTTTCGCCGGTTTCAAGAACGTCAAAGGATACCGGTCGTTCGACGCCGTTCAGGTTGTCGTTCAGACCGCTGCCGGGCGTGACCATAATCGGCGCGGACACACGGGTCAGGTTCAGCGCGCGGGCTAACTCCGTCTCGAAAAAATCCTTGACCAGTTTGATAGCGATTTCCGTATCCCGCAGGTTCAGCACGGGATTGTAATTCTTGGGGATAATCAGGTGCATAACGCCTTTCCTCCTTGCCGCAGCATAATTGCTAACAGTATAGCACAAAATTCGGCTGAAGCGAACCATTCTGCGCGTAAAAACACCGAAAAAGCAAAGACCGAAACCCTTGACAACACCCGCAAAAAGCATTATACTGACCTTGTCCCGCAATGAAGGGGAACGCTGGAAGTTCCGTCTGTTCCAGAGAGCCGCGTGCTGGTGGAAGCGCGGTCAGACGCCTGTCAGCCGCTCGCCCCGGAGCGCAAACCGGACGAAGGGTTCGGCGAATGGCGCACGTTACGCGCAAGAGAGGTTCGGCACGTCCGGACAAGCAGAGTGGTACCGCGAAACATCCGTTTCGTCTTTGCAGAGTTTGCAGGGGCGGAACGTTTTTTTGTTCCGTCCGAGAAAAGCAGGGAGGAAGCATCATGGAATTCAAACCCTATGACCCCAAAGCCATCGAACCGAAGTGGCAGAAGCGCTGGGCGGACAGTCACGTTTTCGAGGCGAAGAACGACTACACCATGCCGAAATTCTACGGCCTGATTGAGTTCCCGTATCCGTCGGGACAGGGGCTGCACGTCGGCCATCCGCGCTCCAATACCGCGATGGATATCATCGCCCGCAAGCGCCGCATGGAGGGCTGCAATGTCCTTTTCCCCATCGGCTGGGACGCCTTCGGTCTGCCGACGGAGAACTACGCCATCAAGAACAAGGTTCACCCCGCCATCGTGACGAAGAAGAACATCGACCACTTCCGCGAGCAATTGCAGAAAATCGGCTTCTCCTTCGACTATTCCCGCGAGGTCAACACCACCGATCCGTCCTACTACCGCTGGACGCAGTGGATTTTCCTTCAGCTGTTCAAGCACGGGCTGGCGTACAAGTCCGAAATGCCGATTAACTGGTGCCCCAGCTGCAAGTGCGGTCTGGCGAATGAGGAAGTTGTGGGCGGCGTGTGCGAGCGCTGCGGCACGCAGGTCATCCGCAAGGTCAAGAAACAGTGGATGCTGAAGATTACCGCCTATGCCCAGAAGCTGCTCGACGGCTTGGACACGGTGGACTTCATCGACAAGGTGAAGGTGCAGCAGCGCAACTGGATTGGCCGCAGTGTCGGCGCGGAAGTGGATTTTTCCCTGACCGTGCCGGGCGAGAAGGTGCGCGTTTTCACCACGCGCCCGGATACGCTCTTCGGCGCGACGTACATGGTCTTGTCCCCTGAGCATCCGCTGATTGACAAGCTGAAGGACCAAATCACCAACTACGATGCGTGCATGGCGTACCGCGCGGAAGCCGCGAAGAAGAGCGACTTTGAACGCGCTGAGCTGGCGAAGGACAAGACGGGCGTGCAGATTGAGGGCGTCCGCGCTGTCAACCCCGTCAACGGCAAGGAAATCCCGATTTGGCTGAGCGACTATGTGCTGATGACCTACGGCACGGGCGCAATCATGGCTGTTCCGGCGCACGACACCCGTGACTGGGAGTTCGCGCATAAGTTCGGCATCCCCATGGTGGAGGTCGTGGCGGGAGGCAACATCGAGGAAGCGGCGTACACCGACATTCAGGACGGCGTGATGGTCAATTCCGGCTTCCTTGATGGCATGAAGGTCGCGCAGGCGAAGGAAGCGATCATTGAGTATCTGGAGAAGAACGGGCTGGGCGAGAAGAAGGTCAACTACAAGCTCCGCGACTGGGTGTTCAGCCGCCAGCGCTACTGGGGCGAACCCATCCCGATTGTCCACTGCGACAAGTGCGGTATGGTGGCTGTGCCGGAAGATCAGCTCCCTGTGACGCTGCCGATGGTGGACAACTACGAGCCGACCGATTCCGGCGAATCCCCCCTGTCCGTCATGCATGACTGGGTGAACACCACCTGCCCGTGCTGCGGCGGCCCGGCGACGCGCGAAACCGATACCATGCCCCAGTGGGCAGGGTCAAGCTGGTACTTCATGCGCTACTGCGACCCGCACTGCGAAACAGCCATTGCCTCGCCCGAAGCGCTTCGCTATTGGCTGCCTGTGGACTGGTACAACGGCGGCATGGAGCACACGACCCTGCATCTGCTGTACAGCCGTTTCTGGCACCTGTTCCTGCATGACATTGGCGTGATTCCCGCGCCTGAACCCTACCAGAAGCGCACCAGCCACGGCATGATTCTGGGCGAGAACGGCGAGAAGATGTCCAAGTCGCGCGGCAACGTCGTCAATCCGGATGACATTATTGATGAAATCGGCGCGGACGCTTTCCGTGTGTACGAGATGTTCATGGGCGCGTTCGATCAGGCGATTCCGTGGAGCACGCAGAGCGCGAAGGGCTGCCGCCGCTTCCTTGACCGTGTGTGGCGCTTGCAGGAGAATGTGACGCCGGATGAAGGGTACAGCGAGAAGCTGAACGCGCTCATGCATGAGACGATTAAGAAGGTTTCGCTGGATTACGAAGCCATGAAGTACAACACCGCCATCGCGCAGATGATGACGCTGGTGAATGAGATGGTTTCCGTCGGCAGCGTAACGCGCGGGGAACTCAAAACCCTGCTCCTGCTGCTCAACCCCGTTGCGCCGCACATCACGGAAGAAATGTGGGAGAATCAGGGCTTCGGCGGCACGATGACGTATCAGAAGTGGCCGACGTGGGACGAAGACGCGCTGGTGAAGTCGGAAATCGAAATCGCCGTGCAGGTCTGCGGCAAGGTTCGCGGCCGCGTGATGATTCCCGCCGACATGACGAAGGAACGCGCGGAGACGGAACTCCAGCAGCTGCCGGAAATCCAGAAGATCCTCGCGGGCAAGACTGTGACGAAGGTCATCTTCGTGCCGGGTCGTCTGGTGAACTTCATTGCGAAGTAACCCGCACAATGTAACCTGATTGCATACAATCATTGCCGCAGAGAAAGAAATTTCCCTGCGGCGATAATTTTTTTGCGGACTGGTTGTATACAAGGTGCTTTTCTCACTCTCGCCACCCCCTCACCGCCCCGCGCACGCACACAACCAGCGGCAGCGCCGCCATCATTCCGACCACGCCGCCCGCCATGCCGCCGAAGGCAATCGCCAGCAGCACCGCCAATGGATGCAGCCGCGTCGCGCCGGAGAGCAGACGCGGGGAGAGCAGGTTCGCTTCCACCTGCTGCACAAGGCAAATTGCCAGCAGTGTCCACAGCGCTGCCGTCCAGCCGCTTTGCAGCGCCAGCAGCACCGCCGGAACGCCCGCAATGAACGGCCCGATATAGGGAATCAGCTCCATCACGCCCATGAACAGCCCCAGCAGCAGTGCGCCGGGCGTACGCGTGAGCAGCAGCGCAAGGGCGGTCATGGCGGCGACGAACAGCGAGAGAATCAGCTGTCCGCGCAGGTACAGGGCGGATTCGCGGCGCATTTCACGGGCGGCACGGATGCCGCGCGCACGGTACTTGACGGGCAGAACAAGCGACAGCAGGAGGCAAAGGCGTTTGCGGTCGCGCAAAAAGTAGAACGACAGCAGCGGCGCAAGCAGCCATTGGCTGACGCTCCCGGTCAGGCGGCGAATCCCGCTGACGAGCGTTGCGGCAAGCTGCCCCGCGGCAGCGCTGATGCGCGAGAACAGCTCCGCCTGCATGTCGCCGAGGGGGATACCGCGCGCTTCGAGCGCAGCACTCCATCGGGCGAGCAGCTCCCGCAGGCTGTCCAGCAGCGCGGGCAGGCGCGACATGAGCTGCGCACTCTGCCGCAAGAGGGGCGGAATCAGCCCCCAGAGCATTCCCAGCACTGCGCCGAGTAGCGTCAGCAGGGCGATCGCCGCCGCCGCGCCGCTGGCCAGCCGCTTTTCCAGTACTTTGCACAGCGGCAGGGACAGCAGCGTCAAAACGCCCGCGACTGCCAGCAGCGACAGCATCGACATGATCAGCGACCAGAATGTAATTACCAGTGCAGCTGCTCCGGCGATGATTAGCCCCGCTGTCCATTTGCGCCGCGTGACGACTTTCTCCATGCGCTTTTCCTCCTTTCGCAGCGGATGGGAAAACGGGCAGGACGCATGATGGTGCAATCCTGCCCGCCTCCATTATTGCTGTCCTTCGCTCATGTCCTGCACGGCTTTCTTGACTTTGTTTGCGCCTTTCTGGACATCCTGACGAATGCCGGGCAGCATCATCAGCCCGATACCCATTGCCAGACCGACCGCCGAGCCAATCAGCATCTTGTTCACTGCGTTTCCCTCCCTTCCAAGAGAATTTCGCCTTCCGGAACGAGAACATCGCCGTCGGGTGAAGCGGAAAAGTGGCGGATGCGCCGCCGTCCGTCGCGGAAATCGTCAATCAAACCGAGGGAGACCTCCAGCTCACTGACGAGCAGATTGTCCGCGCTGATGAGCACATCCGTCACGCAGCCGAGGGTCAAGCCGCGCGTATCCTTGACAGTGCGCAGGCGGAAATCCGTTTTGCGGGGCAGGTGCGTTGGGCAGGCGCGGAGGATGACGGACACGTCGCCGAGCAGGGCGATGCTGTCCCTCGCGACCCACTTTGCGCCGCCGAACCCGCGCCGGACAATCAGCCCACGCAGCGCGTGACCGTCGTTTTCGAGCACGGCGCGTTCCACATGCCCCTGTGAGCGCCCGCGCAGCACGGCGGGAAGCCCCAGCACGCGCGTCAAATGCACGTCACAGGTCATCAGCGTCCTGCACGGGTTCTTCGTCCGCGTCCTCCCACGGCACGCCTGTCCACGAGCCAAGCACGTCGGTGTGGCTCATGCGGCGCTGAGCATCCGCGAGCGTTTTCACCAGCGGACTGGGGTGCAAAGGTCGTTTTCTGTCCATGCGGCATTCCTCCTTCCGAGATGCAGTCTGCCCGGCTTTGGAGGAGCACATGATGGGAATCCCTGCTTGTCCGGGAAAAATGGACGTAATACGATTTCCAGATTCAACTGCGCCATCTGCTTACGCATTCTTATCTGGAAATAGTATAAAGCAGGATTTTTCGCGAAAAAAGGCGAATTAGGTGGATGGACAGCGGCAGTCGGACTATCGAGGCGCACTCATTTGGCACAGAACGCTTCGCTGCCGCGACCTGGTTGAATTGTCCTTTTGAATGGGTCGCCGAGGAACCGTTGGAATGGTGCCCCCCACAAGAGGCGGCTGTATATCCTTCTCTGCTTTGCGCATCCGCAAAATCCGCTTGCAATCCTGCCGCACCCTGCTATATAATAGGAACCGAAACAAACCACCGCAGGAGGTACACACCCATGAAAATCACCATTCTGGACGGCGCTGTGGAGAATCCCGGCGACCTGAGCTGGGAAGCCCTCGCCGCCTTGGGCGACTTGACTGTCTACGATTACACCGCGCCGGAGGAGATTCTCCCCCGCATCGGCGACGCGCCGATTATCCTCACCAATAAGACGCCCATTACCCGCCAAACGATGGATGAATGCCCGAATCTGCGCTACATCGGTGTGCTGGCGACGGGCTTCAACGTCATTGACATTGCGGCGGCGAAGGAAAAGGGCATCGTTGTCGCAAATGTTCCGTCCTATGGCACGCAGGCGGTCGCGCAGTTCGTGATGGCGCAGCTGCTGGAAATCTGCCACCGCATCGGCCATCATAACGACGCGGTGCAGCAGGGGCGCTGGACGGCTTGCCGAGACTTCTCCTTCTGGGATTATCCGCTGATGGAGCTGGCGGGCAAGACGTTCGGCATCGTCGGCTATGGGCGCATCGGTCAGGCGACGGCGGAACTCGCCCGCGCGTTCGGCATGAATGTCATTTATTACAGCCGCCACGGATCGGGCGAAGGCTATGTGCCGCTGGACGAACTGTACGCCCGCAGCGACATTGTGTCCCTGCACTGCCCGCAGACCCCGGAGAACGTCGGCATGATTGACAAAACCGCGCTGGCGAAGATGAAAGACGGCGTGATTTTGCTCAACACCGCGCGCGGCGGGCTCATCAACGAAGCGGATTTGCGGGATGCTTTGCTGTCCGGCAAGGTATACGCCGCTGCGTCGGACGTGGTGTCCACCGAGCCGATTCGGGCGGACAACCCGCTGCTGGGGCTGGACAACATGATTATCACGCCGCACATCGCGTGGGCAAGCCACGAGGCGCGCCAACGGCTGATGGATACGGCGGTGGAGAATGTAAGGAACTTCTTGAATGGGACGCCGAGCAACAACGTGGCGAAGTAATACTATTTCCAGATTCACCTGCGCCATCTGCTTGCGCCTTTTCCCTTCTGGCGTCCGCTCATTCCACTTAGCGTAGCGCTGCTACGCTGCGTTTCATTCACGTTAGCCAGAATGAAAAATTCGCGGCGCATCTTGGCGCATTCTTATCTGGAAATAGTATAAAAAATAATCCCCCGGAACGCGCAAAACCCGCCGCTCCGGGGGCATCTTTTTCCCTTTCCATCCCGCAAGGAAACAAACGCCAGCCCGGATTGTAAACCTGCGCGGAATTTTCGGCGAATGTGTGTCTTTTTGCGCCGAAATGTGCTACAATGAGTCGTTACGAAGCATAAGGAGGCAGCAATGAAGGAGCTGAAGCTGGCGTGGCGATATGTCCGCCGTCACTGGTGGCAGTACATTCTGGGCATTCTGGCGCTGTTCATTGTGGACGAGGTGAATACCTATGTGCCGCGGTTTACAGGCGAAATTACCAACGGACTGGATCAGCACACGTTGGATATGGGCGGCGTGATGGGATTGGTCTGGAAGATTGTGCTGATTGGCGTAATTATCGCGGTAGGGCGCTTTGCGTGGCGCTTTTTCCTGTTCGGGTCGGCGCGGTCGATTGAGAAGGAATTGCGCAGCGATTTGTTCGCGCACCTATCCTCACTCTCGCCGCACTATTACAACGAGCACAAGACCGGCGACCTGATGGCGCGCTTCATCAACGACCTGCAGGCGGTTCGCACGCTGGTGGGCATGAACGTCATCAGCACATTCGACGCGACGGTGATGCTGCTGCTGGTGCTGTGGCAGATGATGACGTATGTCAGCCCGAAATTGACGGGTGTGGCGGTGCTGCCGCTGATTCTCATCATCTTCGGCGATTACTTCTATGGCAAGGCGATGCACAAGCGCTTTCTGGCCAAGCAGCAGGCGTTCTCGACGCTGACGGACCAAGTGCAGGAAACGGTGTCGGGCATCCGCGTGATTAAATCCTTCGTGCAGGAACGCAAGGAGCTGTACGCCTTCGCGAAGACGACGCTGTTCACGAAGGAAAAGAACCTCGGCGTTGTGCGCCTGCAGGCGCTGGTGATGCCGCTGCTGGACTTGATTGTCGGTATAGCGAGTCTGCTGACGCTGGCTTACGGCGGCTATCTGGCGATTTACGGCGAAATCAACATCGGGCAGTTTATCAGCTTCAACTCGTATGTGACGATGCTGGTGTGGCCGATGATGGCGGTGGGCGAGTGCATCACGAGCGTCAGCCAGGGGCTGGCGAGCCTGCGTCGCATTCAGGAGATTTTTGACGCGAAGCCGGAAATCGTGGACGGCGACATGGTGGACCCTTCGATTCAGACGCTCAAGGGCGATATCGACATTGAACACCTGTCCTTTGCCTATCCCGACCAGCCGACCGTGCCGGTGCTGGAAGATGTGTCGGTGCATGTGAAGGCGGGCGAGACGCTGGCGGTGCTGGGACGCACCGGTTCGGGCAAAAGCACGCTGCCGAGCCTGCTTATGCGCCTGTACGACGTACCGGACGGCATGATTACCATCGACGGGCACAATCTGCGCGAAATCCCGCTGGCGGCGCTGCGCAGGAATATCGCCTGTGTGCCGCAGGACAACTTCCTCTTTTCTGACACGCTGCAGAACAACATCGCGTTCGGCTCAGACAACAAGTCGCTGGACGCGGTTCAGGAGGCGGCGAAAAACGCCTGCATCCACGATAACATCATGGAGTTCCCCAAGCAGTACCAGACGCTGGTGGGCGAACGCGGCGTGACGATTTCCGGCGGTCAGAAGCAGCGTTCCTCCATTGCCCGTGCGCTGATGAAGGATGCGCCGATTCTGCTGCTGGACGATGCGCTCTCTGCTGTTGATACGGACACGGAACGGCAAATACTGGATAACCTGCACCGCCTGCGCAAGGGTCGCACGACCATCATCGTAGCGCACCGCATTTCTACCATTCAGGACGCCGACCACATTCTTGTGCTGGACGAAGGCAAGGTGGAGGAGTACGGCACGCACGAGGAGCTGCTGAACAACGGCAAGCTGTACGCAAGCCTGTACCGCAAGCAGCAGCTGGAAAAGGAACTTCACGAGGAAGGAGGCGCTGCACATGCGGAGTAAGTTCGGGGATAATGAGCCGCAGGACGTTTCGTATCACGGCAACGCCTTCCTGCGCCTGATGGGCTACATCAAGCCCTACTGGAAAACGGTTGCGCTGTGCTGTGTGCTGGTGGGGCTGCTGACGGTGTTCGACATTGCCCGCCCGCGCATCATCGGCGACGCGATTGACAAGTACATCACCCAGCAGAGCGCGCAGGATCTGCCGCCGGAAACGCGCTTTCAGGGCATCCTGATTGCGGCGGGGCTGTATGTGGCGATTCTGCTGCTGCAATTTATCTGCAACCGCCTGCAGTACCTGAAGATTCAGGAAACCGGGCAGAACATCGTTTATACCCTGCGCAATGAGCTGATGGCGCATGTCGAAAGCCTCTCCATGCGCTTCTTCGACTTGACGCCTGTGGGCAGAATCGTCACGCGCATCACCAACGACACCGAGGCGGTCAATGACCTGTATGCCAACACGATTGTCCGCCTGTTCCGCAACGTCGTCAAAATCATCGGACTTGCCATTATTATGATGGTGATGAACTTCCGCATGGCAATGCTGTCGTTCGTGCTGGTACCGGTGATGGCGGTGCTGACGGCGGTGTTCCGCAAATTGAGCCGCAAGACGTACCAAATCGTCAAGACGCGCATTACGACGCTGAATACCTTTTTGAGCGAGCATTTGTCGGGAATGCGGGTCATCCAGATTTTCGCGCGTGAGAAGGAGAAATGCGCCGAGTTTGAGGAAAAGAACGAATCCCTCTACCGCGCGGGCGTGCGCGAAATGATGGTGTTCGCCATTTTCCGCCCGTCGATTTACTTCCTGTCCGTTATCGCAATGGCGATTATTCTGGGCGGCGGCAGCGCACTGGTGCTGGACGGCGTGATTTCCATCGGTATGCTGTACACATTCACGGAGTACATTTCCCAGCTGTTTACGCCCGTGCAGGAGCTGGCGGAGCAGTTCACGACGCTGCAAAGCGCCATTGCGTCCGCCGAGAAAATCTTCACCCTGCTGGACGAAAAGCCCGTGCTGTCTGACAAGGAAGACGCGAAGAAGCTGCCCGCGGTGCGCGGCAAAATCGAGTTCGACCACGTCTGGTTCGCATATGATAACGTGAACTGGGTGCTGAAGGACGTGTCCTTCACCATCGAGCCGGGGCAGAAGGTGGCGTTCGTCGGCGCGACGGGCGCGGGCAAATCCTCCATCCTGAATCTGATTGGGCGTTACTATGACGTGCAGAAGGGCAGCATCCGCGTCGATGGCGTGGATGTGCGCGACCTGACCCGCGACCAGCTTCGTGCCGCTATCGGGCAGGTACAGCAGGATGTGTTCATCTTCACGGGCGACATCAAGAGCAACATCCGCCTGCGCGACGAGGAAATTACCGATGAGCAGGTACGTCAGGCAGCGGAATATACCAATGCGTCGCGGTTCATTGAGCGGCTGCCGAACGGCTACGATGAGCATGTGACGGAGCGCGGCGCGACGTTCTCTGCGGGTCAGCGGCAATTGCTGTCGTTTGCCCGGACGCTGGCGCATGACCCGAAAATTCTGATATTGGACGAAGCGACGGCGAACATCGACACGGAGACGGAGCAGTGGATTCAGGAAGCGCTGGAGCGGCTGATGCAGGGCCGCACGTCGATTATGGTCGCGCACCGCCTTTCGACCATTCAGCACGCTGACCGCATTATCGTGATGCACCACGGGCGAATTCGCGAATCCGGCACGCATCAGGAACTGCTGAAGCAGGACGGCATTTACAAGAAGCTGTATGAACTTCAGCTGGCATAAAAAGAACAGGAAGCGGCAGAGCCTAATCTGGATGTTGATGATGCGGATAGCTCCGCCGACGAAGGTGATAATGAACCTGTGGAAAAAGGAGCAGCTTGACGTGTGGGGCAGCCTTCGGGCTTCCGTTCCATAAAGAAAAAACCAATATGATAGAATCTGCATCATAAACAAAGCGACAAATCGGATTTGGTGAGGTGATTTTATGGCGAGTGACCAAGAGAGAATAGCAATTTTATTTATACATGGCATTCTTGGAACTACAAGTCATTTTGAACCTTTTTTATCGCTTGTTCCTCCAAATTGGTCAATATGCAATCTATCGTTAAAAGGTCATGGAGGAAGTGTAAAGGACTTTTCGCAAGCCTCTATGACTGAATGGAAGCAGCAAGTAAAGAATGCTCTTGAAGAACTATCAGAAACCAACAATAAAATCATTATTGTCGCTCATTCCATGGGGACACTGTTTGCTATACAAGAAGCGATAGAAAAACCGGTAGAAGAATTATTTCTTCTAAATGTTCCGTTAAAAGTGAGAGTTACCCTTCGTTTATTTAGAACATCATGGCGAGTTTTTACAGGAAATATTAAACCTGATGATAAATGGTCTCTCGCAGCACAAAATGCGTATAGCATAGAAAGAGATAATCATATTTTAAGATACTTTGGTTGGATTCCAAGATACCTTGAGTTGTTTTCTGAAATACGAAAGACAAGAAAAATCATAGGGAAATTACTAACACCGTCGCATATATATCTATCTATGTTAGATGAAATGGTTTCCCCTAAATGTAGTAAATTATTTAAGGATAACCCTTGTATATGTGTCAAGTCTTTGCAAACTTCTGGGCATTTTTATTATTCACCGGAGGATCAGTGTTTAATGAAGGAAGATTTTAATAAAATAATTCAGAATGTTCAAAAAGAGATTCCAAATTAAGGAGTATATGGATGAAACTGTTTTTATGTTCGCACTTTTCAAGTGTAGGAAGTTTGATAAAAGAAGAAATTGATAACAAGAAAGTCGCATTTATTCCCACAGCTTCGCTGCGTGAAGGCTATACCGGTTATGTCGGCTCGGCTCGAAAGCTATTCAATAAACTGGGAGCAGCCGTAACTGAAATTGATATTTCAACGGAGGCTTATTTAACGATACAGTCTGTTTTTGAAGATGCGGATGTGATATATTTTACTGGTGGAAATTCTTTCTTCCTTATGGATCAGCTCCGTAAAACGGGAACGGATGAGCTATTGAAGAAGGAATTGAAAAAGGGAAAACTGATGATCGGTGAATCGGCAGGTGCGATTATATGCGCTCCAACTATCCAATATATTGAACAAATGGATGAAAAGCCGGAGGACTACTCACAAGAAGATGATGCAGGGCTTGATTTGATTGATTTCTATGTTCTTCCGCATTATCTTACAGCACCATTTAAGAAAGTTACCGAGAAAATAATGACTGAGTTTTCGGATTTGAATCTATGCCCAATTAACAACCGTCAGGGAATTGTAATTGATGGTGAAGGCTCAAAGGTTGTTTGTAAAGACTAATTTGAAAATTCCAGTTTGTCGAACTGAATCAATATCCATAGCAGCCATGCGCTACGCTGTGTGGCTGCTTATGTTTGCAAAAGGAACAGACGCAAACCGGCAGTCGATGAAGTGCCATCAGCTGCCGGTTTTGCATGGGCAATACCGCACAACTCGGCGGCGCGTCGGATGATGTCTTTTCCGCCATCAGCCAATCGCGAAATGGGTGCAGGGACAAATGAAACGGGACGAAGTCCCATGCTGTTCTTTTGCTGCACAGACGTTGACGAAGGGAAGGACTTCGTGCTATCATAGACGCTGTGTTCCGACTTTTTTTGACAAGAAGGCATCAATGACGATGAATCGTAAACTCTTTGCGAAGGGCTTCCGGCATGGAATCCCGATTGGGCTGGGCTACCTATCCGTCGCGTTCACGTTCGGCATGAAGGCAGTGGCGGATGGCTTGTCGCCGCTCGAAGCGCTGCTGATTTCCATGACGAACGTCACCAGTGCGGGACAGTTCGCCGGGCTGCCGCTGATTCTCGCACAGGCGTCGTACCTCGAAGTCGCGCTGACGCAGCTGATTATCAACCTCCGTTATGCGCTGATGAGTCTGTCCATCTCCCAGAAGATGGATTCGGATATGAACACACCGCGCCGCCTGTTCTTCTCTTTCATGAATACGGACGAGATATTTGCCGTCGCATCCAGTCAGCCGGGGAAGGTCAGTCACTGGTATTTGTATGGGTTGATGACCGCGCCGTACCTCGGCTGGTCGGTCGGTACGATTCTGGGCGCGGTCGCGGGCACGCTGCTGCCGGTTTTCCTCCGCAATGCGCTCGGTATCGCGATTTTCGGCATGTTCCTCGCCATCATCCTGCCGCCCGCGCGCAAGGAGAAGCCCGTGCGCATTGTCGTGCTGATGGCTATCGCGATGAGCCTGTGCTTCCGTTATGTGCCGATGCTCTCGCAGGTGTCCAGCGGGTTTGTCATCATCATCTGTGCTATTGCCGCCTCGGCGCTGGGCGCGTGGCTCTTCCCCGTGCGGGAGGAAGAAACGAAAGCGGGTGATGCGCAATGACGGCAAATTTTCCGATTTACCTGCTTGTGATGGCGGGTGTGACGTACCTGATTCGGATGCTGCCGCTGACGATTTTCCGCAAGGAAATCAAATCAACGTTCGTCAAGTCATTCCTGCACTATGTGCCGTTCGCGGTGCTGGGGGCAATGACGATTCCCGACGTATTGTATTCCACGGGTGATATGCGCACGGCGGCGGTTGGTTTGGTGGCAGCGGTGTTCCTTGCGTGGAAAGGGAAGAGCTTGCTGACGGTGGCGCTTGCGGCGTGTGCGGCGGTGCTGGCGGCGCAGGGGATGCTGCTGCTGTTCTGATGATCATTGCAACGAAAAAGGGGATTGTGTCCGAAATCATGGACGCAATTCCCTTGATTTTTATTCCAGACTGCCCAGCAGCGTCGGCAGAATCGCCACGACGGTCGGGGCAATCAGCAGCGCACGCCGGACGTGGTGCGGCTTCGTCATGATTGCCTGCCGCTCTGTGCGTTCGGGTCGAAGAGGCTCATCAGGTGGGCGCTGCTGCTTTCGAGGGTTGCCATGGCGCTCTTGATGGCGGACAGGTCATCCGCCGTCATTTTGTCGGGCTTGGCACGCCCAATCAGATGGCGAAGGGCAGCTTCATCGTCCTTGACGCGCTTCTTCTCGTCCTTGTCCAGCTGCTTGCTGCACTGGTTCAAGGCAGCGCTTACCTGCACCAAAAGGTGCTGCGCCTGATTGATGGTGTCCATCAGGTCGCGGCGGAAAGCGTCCTGCGCGGCGTACTGCTCCGCATCGCGAATTGCTTGCTGAATTTCATCCTCGCTCATTTTGTTGTCGGCGGTGATGGTGATGGATTGGGCGCGTCCAGTGTCTTGGTCGCGCGCGGAGACGGTCAGGATGCCGTTGGTGTCAATATCGAACGTGACCTCAATTTTCGGCACGCCTGCCATTGCGCGGCGGATGCCTTTCAGACGGAACTTGCCGATGCTCTTGTTGTCCCGCGCCATCGGGCGCTCACCCTGCAGGACGTTGATTTCTACTGACGACTGGAACATGCCCGCCGTGGTGAACACCTGCTGATAGTGCACAGGCAGGGTGGAGTTGCGCTCGATGACGCGGGTCGCGACGCCGCCGACCGTCTCAATCGCCAGCGAAAGCGGGGTCACGTCCAGCAGCAGCAAGCCCGTGGAGTTCGTCAGCGTCGTGTGTTCATTCAGCGTATCGCCCTGAATCGCCGCGCCCTGCGCCACGCATTCGTCGGGGTTGATGCTCTTGCTCGGCATGATGCCGGTCAGTTGGCGCACCTTCTCCTGCACGGCGGGAATGCGCGTCGAACCGCCGACCAGCAGCACCTTGCCCAGCTCGCTGGCGGCAATGCCTGCGTCGCTGAGGGCACTGCGGACAGGACCTTCCGTTCGCGCAACCAAATCCGCCGTCAATTCATTGAATTTCGCGCGGGTCAGCGTCTGCTCCAAATGCACCGCCTGACCGCCGACTGTGCTGATGAACGGCAGGCTGATGGTGGTCATCTCGGTGACGGACAGCTCCTTTTTCGCCTGCTCTGCGGCTTCCTTCACGCGCACCATGGCCGCCAAATCGCGGTGAAGGTCAGCGTAATGTTCCCGCTGGAAAGCATCGCAGACGAAATTCACGATGCGCTCGTCGAAGTCATCGCCGCCGAGGTGGTTGTCGCCGCACGTCGCCAGCACTTCGATAACACCCTCGCCAATCTCGATGATGGATACGTCAAACGTGCCGCCGCCAAGGTCGTAGACCATGATTTTCTGCGGTGCGCCGTTGTTCAGCCCGTAGGCGAGGGCGGCGCTGGTCGGCTCGTTGATGATGCGGCGGACGTTCAAGCCTGCAATGCGCCCCGCGTCCTTCGTCGCCTGACGCTGAATATCCCCGAAATACGCAGGGACGGTAATCACCGCGTCGGTGACGGGCTCACCGAGGTAACTTTCCGCGTCCTGCTTCAGCTTGCGGAGAATCATGGCGCTGATTTCCTGCGGCGTGTAGCTTTTTCCGGCGATGGTCTTGCGCCAGTCCGTGCCCATATGGCGCTTGACGGACGCAATCGTGCGGTCGGCGTTGACTGCTGCCTGACGCTTCGCCGCGCTGCCGATGAGCCGCTCGCCGCTGTCGGTGAATGCCACGACGGACGGCGTGGTGCGCTCGCCCTTATCGTTCGGGATGATAATCGCGCTGCCGCCCTCAACCACGGCGACGCAGCTATTGGTGGTACCCAAGTCGATACCGATGATTTTGCCCATAAAGTTACACTTTCTCAAGGAAACTGATTCCTTGACCTTTCGCGCGATTGAGTTGTGCGCATTGCATACAGTTTTTTGTGTTGCGCAGGGGATTTCACTCCGCAGAGGCGAAACCCCTGCAACAAAACAAATCAAGCAGCATAGGAAAATTCCGCCAAATTAAGGAGGGGGATTGCCACAGCGTCTTAATAGCACCGGCAGCAAAGCGGACAGAACATCTGCAGGAAGCACAAGCTCATGCACAATTTCGACGGATCCATCGCCCAAGTGTTGTACCCGGACGCATTCGTTTGATACGTCTGCCCTGCCTGCTGATACTGCCGCAAAAGCGCCTGATACGTCGCATTGTTCGGGCTGAGCTGCACCGCGCGCTTCATGTGTTCCAGCGCCTGAATCTGATTCCCCGCGCCGTGGTTCGCCACGCTGGACAGGTAGTACCAGCGCGCATTCCGCCCCGTGCTGGGGACGTTCTGCAAAATGGAACACGCCGACGCGTACCGTCCGGCGAGAATATCGCGGATGGCAGCGCGAACCGGCTCGGAATCGCCCGTCTGCTCCTGCGGCGGGTTGACCTGCGTCTGATAGCCGCCGTAGCTGCCGTAGCCGAATCCGCCGAAGAAGTCGCTGAACGGGTCATAGCCACCCTGCTGACCATACGGATTGCCCTGCTGCTGTCCGCCGTAGGAATTGCCGCCGTAAGAGCCGTACGGGTTGCCGCCGTAACTGCTGCCGCCATACGGATTCCCGCCATACGGATTCCCGCTATACGGATTCCCGCCATACGGATTCTGCTGCTGCTGGCGGTTGGCGTACTTCTCCGGGTTCATCAGCATGTCGTAGGCTTCGTTGAGTTCGTTCATCTTTTTCGCCGCGTCGGGGTCGTTCGGATGCAAATCCGGATGACACTCCTTGGCTTTGCGGCGATACGCGCGCTTGATTTCATCTTGGCTGGCGGTTTCGGATACACCCAGCACTTTCCGCGGGTCTGTGACCATGCTCGTCAGCCTCCTTTCACCGGGGAATCGTCCCCGCTCTCTTTGGTTGTGCGGTCGCTGTGCTTCTTCTGCTTTTCGGCGCGGCGGTGGAGGGATTCGTTGTAGCTTTGCCAAACACCCTCGTAAAGGATGTTGCGCAGAATATCCGCATCGGAGACGATAGGCAGCGACTCAAACGCCGCTGAAGCGTCGCCAAGCAGCAGCGTCAGCACGTCGCGCATGTCTTCTGGCTGACGCCCCATCAGCAGCACGGGATTGTAGCTGTGCTTGCGCGTGTCGGCATCGTAATCACAGGCGGCATCCACCATGTAGATGAACCGCCCCAGCGACGCGCCGAACAGCCGCAGTGTGCGCGACCAGTAATCCTCCTCGCGCACGAACAGCGACGCCATCAGCGCCCCGAAGCAGTTTGCCGCCGCGTCGGGGGAATCGCTGTGCGCCGCTTCCACCTCGCTCAGCGCCCGCAGGTTCTTCTCCAAATCGGCGCACTGGCGGGGATAATCCGCCCTGACCGCTTCGTAACGCTTTTTCAGCAGCTGCGCGGTCAGCCCACCCGGCAGGGAGCGGTCGTCCTGCCAGTCGTCCAGCGCCTTGAAATACGCCAGCGCGATGGTCATATCGGCAGCGTAATCCGTCATCGACGTGCGGACGAAATCGTGTGCTTCCTTCGGGTGCGGCAGACAGCGCATCTGCCCGTGCGCTTCCGCCGGCTCATAGAGCGCAGAGAGGAAAATCGCCAGAAACGTCATGTCGTAGGTGAGCGTCATGCGGCCGCGGAAGCCGTGACGGTCGCCCAGTGATTGGCATAATCCGCAGTACCATGCCCGATAGCGCTTTTTCTGCGCCTCATCGAGCGATTCCAGACAGGGTCTGACATAGCCGAACATTGTTTACGCCCTTTCGTCGAACTTGTGCTGGCACTTGGGGCAGGTGACGTGCTTTTCGCCGCAGCCGCGCTTGAGGCGCAGGCGCGTTTTGCACTGCGGGCAGCGGAAATACTTGTAGGTCTTTATGCCCCTGAGCCGCAGGAAAAACTGCCGGATTTCCGTCTGCGCGTGTCCCGTCTTGTCCATGAACTGGCGATTTTCCTCCTGCCGCTTGGCGACGTTGCGGCTCAGCATCCGCCACAGAGCATACACATAGCACAGCATGGACAGGAAACTCGCCAGCGGCAGGCGGAACAGCGAAAGCAAACTGAAAACGATAGCGGCGACGAGTGCCGTGAAGCCGAGATTATCCGGGCCGTTGCGCCCCTGCATCCAGTTCGCGAGGGCGTTCTGCATCTTCGAGAAAAAGGACATCGGTGATTTCCTCCTTTGCTTTCGGAGCATAGTATACACCCCGAATTTGAGCCTAATGTGAACAAATGAAGAAGAAACCGCAACAAATTCGGCGGATACCCGCATTTTTGCAATTTTCGGATTCACCTGCGCCCGCTGCCTGCGTCTTGGCGCATTTTCATCCGAAAATCGCATGGTTTCAACCTATAAGAAATTCTGCGCCGATTGAAAAAAACCCTTCTTTGTGGTATGATAATTGCATGAGAGTTTCATGAGAAAATGAATGCGAGGTGCGTTGACGGTGCTGTTGCGGAATGGGCTGTTCTTTGTGGATGGCCATTTTTGGGAAAATTTGTGCGTCCGGCTGGAAAACGGGCGCGTGACAGCGATGGGCGAGGGCTTAGCGCCGTTGGCTGGCGAAGCTGTGATAGACCTGCAGGGGGATTTTGTCCTGCCGGGGTTCGTTGACGCGCACATCCACGCCTTCCGCGGGCATGACACGATGCAGGGCGAGGACGCGATTCGCCAGATGGCACGGGAGTTGTATCGGGAGGGCGTTGCGGCGTTCCTGCCGACGACCATGTCCGCCAGCGTGGAGGATACGCGCCGGGTGATTGCCGCCGTCCGCCGTGTGATGGATACGCCGGAGCAGCGCACAGCACGGGTGCTGGGGGCACACATGGAAGCGCCGTTCCTATCGCCGGAGAAGGCAGGGGCACAGCGGAAGGAGTTTTTTCTGCATCCGAGCTGGGAGGCATTCCTTGACCTGACGGGCGGCGACATTCAGGCAGTGCGCGTCATCACGATGGCGCCGGAGCTGCCCGGCGCGGAAGATTTCATCCGTAAGGCGGCGGAGAACGGTATCCACGTTTCCATTGGTCACACGGCAGCGACCGACGAGCAGGTGCATCGGGCGGCGGACTGGGGCGCGACCCGCGTCACCCACACCTACAACGCGCAAACGCCGTTCACGCACCGCACACCCGGCGTTCCCGGCGCGGCATTGACGGATGACCGCCTGTTCGCGGAGTTCATTGGCGACGGCGTTCACCTGCACGACGACGCGGTGAAGGTGCTTCTGCGCTGCAAGAGGGCGGACAAAGCCGTTGCGATTACGGACAGCATGGAAGCAGCGGGCTTGCCGGACGGCGAATACGCCTTAGGCGGGCAAGCGGTCACGGTGCGCGGACACGAGGCACGTTTGCACGACGGCACGCTGGCGGGCTCGGTGCTGCTGATGCGGCAGGCGTTCCAGAACCTGATGGCGCGCTACGGGCAGACACCGGAGAATGCCGCTCGCATCTGCACGGAGAATCCCACGCGTTCGATTGGCGCGTCAGGGTTCGGGACGATTTGCGTTGGGGCAAGCGCGCCCCTTACAAGGTGGGGGAAGGATTTCGCTTGGAAGGGAATCCTTGGGTGAAGGAAATTTTGGGTTTTGGCATACTTGTCTTTCTTTTTCTGGCTGAATTTGATTGGAACAGGGGGAATCGCCTCCGCAGAGGCGAAATCCCAGCGAAACACGCGGAAATTGCATGAAGAAGTCACCAACTCAATCGCGCGAAAGGGTCAAGGGGCAATGCCCCTTGCGGAGTCCAGAGGCGGAGCCTCTGGCTTGAAAGGAGGCTGCAACACCCATGATGAAAATCGACTTGAGCGGACAGTGGCAGGTGAAGCTGGACGCGGAAAAACAGGAGACCATGCCGCAAGCGTACCCGGAGACGATGATGCTGCCGGGGACAACATCGGCGGCGGGGCTTGGAATGCCGAATCCCGCCAAGGAAACGGGCTGCCTGACCGACGCGTATCGCTTTGAAGGCGCGGTGTGGTTCATGCGCACGTTCACCGCGGGCGACTGGACGGGCGAGCAGACGATGCTCACGCTGGAACGCACCCGCAAAACCACCGTCTACCTCGACGGTCGCCCCATCGGGCATCAGGAGAGCCTCTGTACGCCGCACCGCTACTTCCTGCCGCCTGTGCACGCTGGCGAGCATACCCTTGTCATCCGCGTGGATAATACCGATTATCCCACGCGTGGCGGGCATTTGACCAGTCCTGATACGCAGAGCAACTGGAATGGCATCACCGGCGAAATCAGCCTGACTGTCGCTCATACACTGCTGACGGATTTGACCGTGCGCCCGGACTTGCGGCGCGGCTGCCTGCGTGTGCATGGGCATATCATCGGCGCGCCCGACGGTGTGGCGGGCATCGTGCTGCCGGGGCAGATGGAGCATCTGCTGCCGTACCGCGGGGGCGTGCTGAACGGGGAATGCCCGCTCAAGGGCAATGAAGCCTTCTGGGACGAAGCGCACCCCGAAATCCACACCATCTCCATTGACCTCGACGGCGATGTGTACGAAACGACATTCGGCTTGCGCGACGTGCGGACGCTCGGTCGGCGGCTGCTCATCAACGGGCGCGAGACCTTCCTCCGCGGCAAGGTCGATAATCTGCTGTACCCCAAAACCGGGTACACGCCAACTGACGTCGCGTCGTGGATGACGATTTTGGGCATTGCCAAGGAATACGGCATCAACCATTACCGCTACCATACCGCCTGTCCGCCGGATGCGGCGTTCACGGCGGCGGATCTGCTTGGCGTGTATATGGCGCCGGAGCTGCCGTTCTGGGGGACGGTGGCGGAAGAAGGCGAAGAAGGCTACGACGAGCGCGAACGCGACTTCCTCTTCCAAGAGGGCTTCCGTATCCTGCGCGAATACGGGCATCATCCGTCGTTCCTGTGGCTTTCGCTGGGCAATGAGCTGTGGGGCAGCAAGGACGTGCTGAGCCGCATGATGCGCGCCTACCGCGAGGCGGACGACACCAAGCTGTACAGCAGCGGCGCGAACAACTACCAGTTTGTGCCGGATGTGCTGGACGAGGAAAATGTGTTCGTCGGCGTCAGGCTGGGGCGCGAACGGCTGATTCGCGGCAGTTACGCCATGTGTGACGCACCGCAGGGCATCGTGCAGACGACCGCGCCGGAGTCCGTCAGCAATTATGATGCCAGCATCGTTCCGGAAACGCTTGGGCAGTCGGGTGAAGCCGGCAAGGTGCAGATTCAGTATGGCACGGGCGTGAAGGAAGTGGACGCGCAGTCCGCGGACGCCCTCATCCCGGATGTGCCCGTCATCAGCCACGAGGTCGGGCAGTATGTGTTCTATCCTGATTTCTCGGAGATTCCGCATTACACCGGGCCGCTGAAGCCGCGCAACATCGAAGCCATGCGCGAGAATTTGGAGCGGGCAGGGCTGTACGGCGAGCATGAAGCCTTCTTCCGGCAGACGGGGCATCTGGCGGTGGAATGCTACAAGCGGGAAATTGAAACGCTGCTGCGGTCGCGGGAGGTATCCGGCTTTCAGCTGCTGGATTTGCAGGACTACACCGGGCAGGGGACGGCGCTTGTCGGCGTGCTGAACGCACTGATGGAGAACAAGGGGCTGATTTCCGCCGAGGAGTGGCGCGAGTTCTGCGCCGGAACGGTCGTGCTGGGTGAATTTGCGTCGTTCACAGGCGTGATGGGCGAGGACATCCGTTTTGATGTGCAAATCAGCGAATGCGACCCGGAGAAGCAGCATACCTGCATCCGCTGTACCCTTATGGACGGTGAGCGCGAATTGTACGCTTGCGACGTGACGCCGGGTGCACGGCAGGGGCGGCTGACGGACGCAGTGTCGGTCACGTTCCCGGCGGAGTGCTATCGGAACGCCATGCAGGAGCGCATCACGGGCTTGACCGTCGTGCTGACACTGGAGGACGGCACGCGCAATCATTACCCGATTTGGCTGATTCCGCCAATTGACATCCGCATTACCCGCGAGGGCATCGAGAAGGACGGGCGGATGGTGACGTTTGTATCCGCAGAAGAGAAGGCGGACGGTGCGGCGATTGTTGTGCCGAGCGCGGAAGGGCAGCTTCCGGCGGAATACTGCACGGATTTCTGGTGCTACCCGATGTTCCGTTCAATCAGCGAGAGCATGGGCAAGCCTGTGCCGGTCGGGACGATGGGGCTGTCCATCGACACCGCGTCGCCGCTGCTGAAGCGGTTCGCGCAGGAGGATTACACCACCCCCGCGTGGTACGCTATCCTGCAAACGGCGCATGTGCAGCGCCTTCCGGCGGACATTCACCCCGCGGTGCAGATGATTGACAATACGGAACGCTGTGCGCGGCTGGGCATCCTCTATCAGCAGGACGGCGTGTGGCACTTGACGGCGCGCTTGTGGGAAAAGCCAGATGACCCGACGGTGCGCGCGCTGGCGTGGTCGTTGTGGGAGGCGCTGAAATGACGCTGATTTACCCCGCGACGGCGGATGCGTTCCGCTGCATTGCGGACGCCTGCCGCCACACCTGCTGCAAGGGCTGGGAAATCGACATTGACCCGAACACGCGGGCGAAGTATGCCGCCATGACGGGCGAAATCGGGCAGCGGCTGCGCGACGCGATTGCGGACACGCCGGACGGTGCTTCTTTCCGCCTGCGGGAGGATGAACGCTGCCCGATGCTGAATGACAGCGGCTTATGCGACATCATCACCGCTTGCGGCGAAGGGGCGCTGTGCCAAATCTGCGCCGACCATCCGCGCTACCGCAACGAGTTTTCGACATTCACCGAAGTCGGCTTCGGGCTTTGCTGCGAAGCGGCGGCGGATTTGACCCTGCACTGGTCACAGCCGATGACGTGGCATACGCAGGGCGGCGGCACACGCCCGCAGGGGTCGCCGGAGGAAGAAGCGCTGCTGCAGGCGCGGGCGGCGCTCATCCGCATCATGCAGGACAGAACACGCGGCATTCCGGCCCGGCTGAATGCCTTGTGTGAAGCGGTAGGCACGGTAATGCCAACGCGTACGGCAGCGGAATGGGCGGACTTCCTGCGGACGCTGGAACGCCTTGACCCGGCATGGGACGCGGTGCTGACGCGGCTGACGAATACGCCGGACGATTTGCCGGATTTTTCCCCGCTGGCGGTGGAGCAGTTTACGGTGTACCTGCTGCATCGGCATGTGCCGGGGGCGCTGCTGGATGACGATCTGACGGGGCGGGTGCTGTTTTGCGCGGTATCGGGGATGCTGTTCCTGCGCCTGTCGACGCTGCTGGGCGAAAACGAAGCGGCGCGGATGTACTCGTCAGAAATCGAATACTCGGAGGAAAACCTTTGCTCGTTTCTGGATGAGCTGGATGCAGCAGAGGACGAATAGTTTTCATCAAGCAAAAACAGGCATCTGAAGCATGTGCTTTCGCTTCGGATGCCTGTTTATACTATTTCCAGATTCACCCGCGCCATCTGCTTGCGCCTTTTCCCTTCTGGCGTCCGTTCATTCCACTTAGCGTAGCGCTGCTACGCTGCGTTTCATTCACGTTAGCCAGAATGAAAAATTCGCGGCGCATCTTGGCGCATTTTCATCTGGAAATAGTATTACATGTCAGCTTGCGCTGTATTTGTGCAGCGCACGGGTGATATCACCGTGAATCAGCACGCTGAGCCGGTCAATAATCGCCGTTGGGTCTTCCTTCATGCCCTCGCGAATCCAGTTCAGCATCAAGCCGACAAACGCGTATTTGTAGAAGTCGGCAATGAACGCCTTGTCACGGTCACTGACGGACAGCCCGACGGCTTTTTCCTCAACCACGCCAATCAGCAGGTCATACGTCAGCTGATAGAGATAGCGCTCCAAGTGCTCGCGGCTGATAGAGTGGTAGACGTTCAGGACGAACGTTTTGTTTTCCAAGACAAGATGGAAGATGTTCAGGAAGCCTTGCTGCCATGTGCTGTACGTCTTGTTGCCGGCAAGCGCGACGCTCGCATCCTCTTGACACGTCCACTCCACCAAGTCGTATATATCTGCAAAATGGTAGTAGAACGTCATCCGGCTGACACCGCAGTCCTCAGCAATATCGTTGATGGTGATTTTGCTCAGCGGCTTCGTTTGCAGGAGCTTTTTCAGGCTTTGCGCTAAGGCGCGTTTTGTGGTCTGCGACATGCTTCACCTCATTGTTGCGGCGGGAGACGGCGGCGCTTTATTTCTTCGTCCAGTGCGCGCGAGGCGTCCCGCGAGTTAGGAAGTGCGGCAATTGCGGCGCGTATCTCGGTCAGCATGTAATCCGGTATGGCGCGGAGTGTTTCCGGCGCGTCGGCAATGTGTGCGGCAAGAAGCCGAAGCACCTCGGCATCATCCGGCGCATTGCCCATTTCATCTGCACCTTCGAATGAAGCATCGTCCAGATGGTCGTAAAGTTCGCCCAGCAGTTCATCCATCGGCGTCATGTCCGCCTGCACATTAACGGGAATACCCAATTGCTTGGCAATCGGTGTAATGAATGCCGTTGTGCGGTCATCCGCTGACCAAAACTCACGGGGAAGACCGTGCTGCTGGAGCAGGGGAAGGAAATCAGCGGAGAAGTGGGGAGCGTATTCGTCGATTTTGCGCGGCGGTGTGAGCGTCAGCACTTTGCCGCTGCCGGTATCGACAACACAGAGCAAATAAGGAAAATATGGCACTTGGGCTGGTTTGGCCTGAACAGGGGTGGGGGACATAAACACCGCCAGCGCCCACGGTGCACAGGGCTTCTTGCGCTTCTTCAGCCGCGCCAGCGCCAGTTCATCCTCAATTTTGCCCGCCGGGAGTGTCGGCGCGTCGGGCTTTTGCAGCGTGTAGGAATCCCAGCGATAGCCGTCGGGGGTTGCGGTCAGCAGGGGAATCGGGTGCGTGAATGGGTCGCCCTCAATCAGCCCCAAGGCAAGAGGTTCTTCTGTGTTGAGCCGACGCGATATTTCCAGCAGGGCATCCATTGCTTCCAATAGATGCTGCTGCTCGGTTTCGTCAGTCAGCGCCCACGGCATGCGCGATGGACGATAGCGATGGAAAACCGGAAAATTGTGCTGCCCGCGCAGGGAAATGCCGTGTGCTTTGGCGTAAGCGCGGACGGGCTTTGCCTCCTTCGCGAGGATTTCCTGCGCATTCTCGAAGGATACCTGAATGCAGTCCTGCCCGAGCATACATTCCTCCGCTCGATGGCGCGGCAGAACGCGCATGTCTGTGGTCATGAGTTTGTCAAGCGCGTACAGACCGTCCGTGAGGGAATAAAGCGCCAGCGCCAGATGCGTGCCGTTGCGCCCCATGACGGAGCAGCACGCAATTTCACCATCAGAAAAGCGAACTGCAAAAATATGCGTATCAAACAAATATTGCCACGGCTTTGCGGCACGGATGGCAAATGCGCGGTCAAACAGCACGTCTGTGTTCATCGTCGGGTGCCCTCCTACGTCATTTTCTTCAGTATACCATAAAAGCAGGGAACAGGCAAGAAGACGACGAAAAATGCAATACGATTTCCGGATGATACGATTTCCAGATTCACCTGCGCCATCTGCTTGCGCCGCAAATCTGGAAATCGTATAAAGAAACACAAAAAAATCCTCCGCTGTTAGAGCGAAGGATGATGCACCTCCGACGGGATTCGAACCCGTGTTTTCGCCTTGAGAGGGCGGCGTCCTAGGCCACTAGACAACGGAGGCAAACGCTGGGGAACTAGGATTTGAACCTAGACAATACGAGTCAGAGTCGTAGGTGCTGCCATTACACCATTCCCCATTGGCACTTCAACGATTGACTTGCGCCACTCGCTGACTGCGAAAATGATTATACCACGCTTTCCCCCGCCTGTCAAGAGGGAAATTCACTTTTTTTCGCAATTTCTGCGTGCTTTTGCATGGAAACGCATCCGCGCGGATACAATACGCGGAAACAGGCACATGGAGGTGCAAAAAGCGGATGAAAACGATGGTGGGCGACGGCAATTTGGCAGCGGCACAGGTGGCATACGCGCTCAGCGAAACGGCAGCGGTTTACCCGATTACGCCGTCTACGCCGATGGCAGAGAACTGTGACGAGTGGGCACGCATGGGCAAACGCAACGTGTTCGGGCAGAAAATGCGGCTGACGGAGATGCAGAGCGAGGGCGGCGCGGCGGGCGCGCTGCACGGGATGCTCTCGGCGGGCGCGCTGGCGACGACCTTCACCGCGTCGCAGGGGCTGCTGCTGATGCTGCCGGATATGTGCAGAATTTCGGGTGAGCTGCTGCCGGGGGTGATGCACGTCGCGGCGCGAGCGCTGGCGTACCACGCGCTGTCCATCTTCGGCGACCACAGCGATGTAATGGCGGTGCGCAGTGCGGGCTGGGGGATGCTCTGCGCGGCATCGGTGCAGGAAGCGGCGGATTTGGCGGCTGTGGCGCATCTGAGCGCGATGGCGGGCAGTGTGCCGATGCTGCATTTCTTTGACGGCTTCCGCACGAGCCATGAAATCCAGCGATTCGAGGCGCTTGACGAGGATGAATTACGCGGACTGCTGCCGCGGACGCAAATCCAGCAGTTCCGGGCGCGCGCCATGAACCCGGAGCATCCGCATCAGCAGGGGACGAGCCAGAATCCGGACGTATATTTTCAGGGGCGGGAAGCAGCGAACCCATACTACTTCGCCCTGCCGGAAATCGTGCAGGACACGATGAACCGCGTCGCGGCGCTGACGGGGCGCCCACTGCGGCTGTTCTCCTACACGGGCGTGCCGGACGCGAAGAAGGTGCTGGTGCTGATGGGGTCAGGCGCGGAGACGGCGGAGGAAACCGCGCGGGCGCTCATGCGGACGGGGGAGAAAGTCGGCGTGGTGCGGGTTCGGCTGTTCCGTCCGTTCTCAGCTGAAGCGCTGCTGACGGCTATCCCGGAGAGCGCGGAGCGGATCGCTGTGCTTGACCGCACGAAGGAGGCAGGCGCACTCGGTGAACCGCTGTATTTGGACGTGAGCGCGGCGCTGTTTGCTGCCGGACGGACGGCAAAGGTCTGCGGCGGACGGTATGGGCTGGGCAGCAAGGAGTTCACACCCGCAATGGTCAAGGCCGTGTTCGATGCGCTGGACACGATGGAAACTGGGCAGCACTTTACCGTCGGCATCGACGACGATGTGACGCACCTGTCCCTGCCGATAGACGCGCATTTTGCCTTGCCGAACGAGGGCGTTATCAGCTGCAAGTTCTTTGGGCTGGGCGCAGATGGCACGGTTGGAGCAAACAAGAGCGCCATAAAAATGATGAGCGCGCAGACGGATCGGCAGGTGCAAGCGTATTTTGCGTATGACTCCAAGAAATCCGGCGGGTACACGGTCAGTCATCTGCGGATAGGGGCAGCGCCAATTCGCGCGCCGTACCTGATTGGGCAGGCGGACTTTCTCGCGTGCCATCAGCCGACGCTGATGAATCTGGACGTGGTGGCGCAGAGCGTCAAGCCGGACGGTACGGTGCTGCTGAATCTCCCGGACGGCATGGAGATTCCCGCGAAGCTGCGCCGGAGCATTGCGACGCGCCATGCGCTGCTTTACACCATCGACGCGGACGCAATCGCGGCGCAGTGCGGCTTGGGCGGGCGCATCAATACGGTCATGCAGACGGCTTTCTTCCAATTAAATGCCTTTTTGCCGGAAGAGCAGCGGCAGCAGCTGCTGAACGAATCGGTTCAGGCAGCGTATGCGAAGAAGGGCGAGCAGGTCGTCGCGGCGAATCTGAATGCAATTGCGAAGACGGCGGATGCGCTGCGACGAGTGGACGTGCCGCCGGAATGGGCGGAACTGCCAGATATGCCGGAGAATGCGCCGCAATCAGCAGTCGAAGCCTTCATGCGCCCGATGCTGCGCCAGCAAGGAGACATGCTGCCGGTGTCCGCCATGGACGCGCGCGGGTTTGCGCCGCTGGGCACGAGTCGGCTCGAAAAGCGCGGCATTGCGCGGCAGATTCCGCAGTGGCGGGCGGAAGCGTGCATCCAGTGCGGGCTGTGCAGCCTTGTCTGCCCGCATGGGTGCATCCGCACGTTCTACCCGCTGGCGGAAACGGCGTTTCCGGTGGATTTTCACACGGTTCGGGCGAAGGGCAAGGCGCTTTCCGGGCGGAATTTCCGCGTGCAGGTGTCGCCGCTGGACTGCACAGGATGCGAAAACTGCGCGCGGGTGTGCCCTGCGAAGGAAAAGGCGCTGGTGATGCGCCCCGCGGCGGAAATGGCGCAGGAGCGGGCAAACTGGAATTTCGCCGTGTCGCTGCCGGAATCGGCGATTGGGGAGGCGGACACTATCCCGCTCGCGCAGGCAAAAACGCCGCTGTTTGAGTTCTCCGGCGCGTGCGCGGGGTGCGGCGAAACGCCGTATATCAAGCTGCTGACACAATTGTTCGGTTCGCACTTGATGATTGCCAATGCCACGGGCTGCTCGTCCATCTACGCTGGGAGCGCGCCCAGCTGCCCCTATACCGTCAACCAGAAAGGGCAGGGCGTGGCGTGGGGGAACAGCCTGTTTGAGGATAACGCGGAATTTGGCTTCGGGATGTATCTGGCGATGAAGCACCGCCGGGCGCATCTGGCGGAGCGGGTCGAGACGCTGGCGGCAGAGTGTCCGGAATTGGCGGAATCGTGCCGCGCGTGGCTGGGCAGTCGCGAGGATACGGCGCTTTCGGCACAGGCGGGGGAAGCGCTGCTGGCGGCGTGCGAGACGCTTTCACATCCGCTGGTGAAGGAAATTGCGGATTCGGCGGACTTGCTGGCGGCCAAGAGCGTGTGGCTCATCGGCGGCGATGGATGGGCGTTTGATATTGGCTTCGGCGGGCTTGATCATGTGCTGGCATCGGGCGAGAAGGTGCGGGTGCTTGTGCTGAACACGCAGGTGTACTCCAACACGGGCGGACAGGCATCGAAGGCGACCCCGGCGGGTGCGGCGGCACGGCTCATGTCCGGCGGGAAATCCGGCGCGGAGAAGGATTTGGGGCTGATGGCAATGACCTACGGGCATGTGTACGTTGCGCAGGTGGCGATGGGCGCGAATCCGAATCAGCTGCTGAAGGCCATGCGCGAGGCAGAGGCGTGGGACGGCGCGGCGCTCATCATTGCCTATGCGCCCTGCATTGCGCACGGGATTGACATGCGTGACGTGCAGGAAATCGAGAAGGACGCCGCGAAATGCGGGTATTTCCCGCTGTACCGCTATCATCCGGCGAATGGGCTGATGCTGGACAGCAAAGCGCCGGACGGGGATTTTCAGGCGTTCCTGATGCGGCAGGGGAGGTTTGCGGCATTGCGCCGGAGCGATCCGGCGAAGAGCGAAACCCTCTGCAAAATGGCGGAAGAAGCGGCGCGGCGGCGCTGGAACTTGCTGAAAATGCTGAAAAATCGGGAAATGACGTAAATCTGCATCTGGGACAGGTGCTTTCAAAGGGAAACAACTGTTTTCATGTCGGAAAAAGAGCGGCAACAGACCGAATACACCAACGAAAACGTTGTCTGACGAAAATTGCCGTGTAAGGAACTTGCAGATCGATTTCTGATTGATTTAGGCAGTTTCAATAAAGAAGCACGGCAAAATCTTGCACAAATCTTGTATATCATATGGTTTGAACTTGACAAATGACGCGCCGAAAGCTATAATGAATTTACAAGTGCGGAAATGTCTGCCCTTAATCCGGGCAAAGACGAAAACGCTTTCGTAAACCTCGGAGACTTACGAAAATGTTTCGCCAACAGGCATCAGGCACAATCAGCTTCTCTAAGGAGGAATCATCATGAATTGCACCAAGAAGTTTCTTGCACTGCTGATGGTGCTGGCGATGGCGCTGGGCATGACCGCTGTGGCGGAATCTACGGCGGCGTCTCCCGTGGCATCTCCCGTGGCATCTCCCGTGGCGGGCGAAGTCGAACCGCTCTCTACGGCGTTCCTGATGTATGCCGACGCCAACTGGAAGTACCAGTGGTGGCACGACGGCTCTGAGCCGGCGGAGGGCATGAAGGTGACCGAGGCGGCGATTACCGGCGAAGGCTCCTACACCGTGGGCCTTGACTTCACCGGTACGCCCGAAGGCGCGGCGAGCGGCATTGCGTTCGCGGCCATCGGTCTGGAGAACGGCGAAAAGGCACTGCCCGGCTGGACGATTCGCGTGGACGAAATTCGCGTGAACGGTCAGCCCATCGAAGCGAAGAAGGGCTACACCTCTTCTGACGACGGCATCATTACCCGCTCCAACATCTACAACGAATGGGTCAGCGAGCTGCCCGCCGACGCGCGTTCCTGGGACGGCGTGACCGAGGACGCGAACTGGATAACCGTGGACAAGGCTGCGTTTGAGCGCGTGGAAAACGTCGAGGTTGATTTCACGCTCTTCCGCTACGGCGCTGACATGGCGTACATCATGTTCGCCGACTCTTCTTGGACGAGCCAGTACTGGGGCACGGACGATTCCGCTGTGAAGGCGACCAACGCGACCGTGACCGGCGCGGGCGACTACACCGTGGGTCTGGACTTCACCGCGACTGAAGCGGGCGCGGCTTCCGGCGTTGCCTTTACCGCGCTGGGCATCAAGCACGGCGAAAAGCTCTTCCCCGGCATGTCCATCAAGCTCAACGATATCCGTATCAACGGCGAATCCGTTGCGTTCACCAAGGGCTACACCTCCTCTGACGATGAGGTGGAAACCCGCATGAACATCATGAACGAATGGGTTGCCGAAGTTCCCACCGACGCTTCTGTCCGCTCCTACGACAAGGACCTGACGGGCGTGTCTCCTGTCATCGTGGACAAGGCGGCGTTTGAATCCGTCAAGACCTACGAAATCGACTTCACCCTCGTGCCCAAGACGGACACGGCGTTCCTGATGTTCGCCGACAGCGATTGGGCGACCTCCGCGTGGAATCCCGGCGAATTTGCAGAGGGCAACGCTGTGACCGTGGACGGCCCCGGCACCTACACCCTGTCCCTTGATTTCTCCGGCGTTAAGGGCGGCGAAATCCCCGGTGTTGCGTTCATGGCGGTCGGCATTGCGAACGGCGAAGCGACCTTCCCCGGCTACTTCATCGACATCACCGAAGTCAAGGTCAACGGCGAAGCAATCGAACTCGGCAAGGACTTCACCACGACCGACGACGGCATCGTGACCCGCTCCAACATCTGGAATGAATGGGTGACGGACATCCCGGCGGAAGCTCGCGTGGCGGACGGCGACCTCGAAGGCGTGACCGCGAAGATCGCGACGGCGGAAGCGCTCTCCGGCATCAAGACCATCGACGTGACCTTCGACTACATCTACGGTGTGCCGCCGGTTGTGGAAACCGAACAGCCCCTGACCGAAGATGAAGTGAAGGAACTGACCTCCAAGACCTACGGCGCGTACATCGCCGTGCAGTCTGACCCGAACTACATCTTCCGCAACGACTGGGAGGAACCCTCCTACGGCCGCGACGCGGACAACGATGTGTTCACCAAGCTGGCGAAGACCAACAACGACGGCACGATTACCGATTACGGCGCGACGTTCGAGGATGCGGTCATCTCCGGCAACGGCACCTACACCTGCTCCATGACCACGGGCGACATGGGCTTCGGCGAGGATACGGCGTTCCACTTCTTCCGCGCCTCCACCGACATTCCGTCCAAGCTGGTCAAGGAAGGCTACGTCACCATTTCTGATGTGACCATCAAGATTGGCGAAGGCAAGACGCAGTCCGGTGTTGTGGTGGATACCTCCGGCGATTGGGTGAAGCTGATTGTCGAGGACAACTACAACAACATCAAGGCGGATGGCGTTGTGCTGACCGCGCCCGCCCCGAACACCACGACGGTCTTCACCTTCACGGTCTCCGGTCTGGCGGAGTAATCCTGCACCACTTCCCTCTGACGCGCTCTTCGGCTTCGGCTGAGGAGCGCGCCACGGGGATTCCTGTCTGATACTATTTTCAAATTCACCTGCACCATCTGCTCGTGCCTTTTCCCTTCTGGCGTTCGGTCGTTCCACTTAGCGTAGCGCTGCTACGCTGCGTTTCACTCCCGTTAGCCAGAATGAAAAATTCACTTCGCATCTTGGCGCATTCTCATTTGGAAATAGTATATGGCTTAGTCGCGCTGATGGATGAACGCTGGACATCATCCGCCAGCGCTCATCCATCAACGCGCGGCTGGTCAAAGCAGAGGAGCGTCACGAAGAAAGAAATGAGGGGATACCATGCAGGCGACGATTTCAGCCAAATCCGGCGGACAGGCGACTTGCGTCCGGGAAAAGACGAACTGGGCGCTGATCATCATCCGCATTCTGACCGCGTTTGCCGGGCTGATGATCTTCTTCCCGGAGGTCAATCCCGGTCGACTGATGTCGGACATCAACGCGAATACTTCGCTGTTCACCGCCGCGATTTCGTACAGCACGCTGACGGACAGCTTTGCCCGCCCGTTGCGTATGGGCTGGGTGCAGCCGTGGCACTTCTACCTCATCATGGGCGGCTGTGCGCTGCTGATGCTTGGCATCATCCTGAGTGCGATCGGCGCGTGCATGTCGCTGGGCAATCACCGCATGAAGCGCGCAGCAGTCAAACTGCCGCTGATCGGCTCGGTGCTGATGCTTGGCGGCATCGGAACGCTGGTGTACCTGAACAGCATCCTGCCGGCGCTGGAAAAGGCAGACCGCCTGAAGCTGATGACGCCGACCGGCGCAATCGTCTTCTGGGCGGTGCTGGGGGGGCTGCTGCTCATATTCAGCATCGTGAGCATGGTCACTATTCCCAAGGACATGGAAGAAAAGATGGAGATGGAGGAGAAATACCGCCTGTTCCTGATGTTCCTGCCTGTTCTGATTCTGACGGTCATCTTCTGCTACCTGCCGCTGTACGGCTGGCGCTATGCGTTCTTTGATTATAAGGTCGGCGACGCGCTGAGCAGCGAGAACTTTGTGGGCCTCAAGTGGTTCAGCTACCTGTTCTCCAACGGCGCAACCCGCAATGACCTTGTGCGCGTGCTGCGCAACACGCTGATTATGTCCGGCTTGGGCATTGCAACGAGCTGGCTGCCGATTGCCTTCGCCGTTTTGCTGGCGGAACTGCGTTCGACGAAGTTCCAGCGCGTTGTGCAGACCCTGACGACGATTCCGAACTTCATCTCGTGGGTTCTGGTGTACGCCATCGCGTTCGCGATTTTCTCCACCGACGGCTTCATCAACTCCTTCCTGCGCAACGTCATGGGGCAGACCGCCACGACAGACTATCTTGCCAGCGCGGATTTCATCTGGCTCAAGATGCTGCTGTGGGGCACATGGAAGGGCTTGGGCTGGAGCGCTATTGTCTACATCGCGGGCATTGCGGGCATTGACCAGCAGCTGTACGAAGCCGCGAAGGTGGACGGCGCGAACCGCTTCCAGTGCATCCGCCACATCACGATTCCCGGCTTGATGCCCACTTACATGGTCATGCTGCTGATGGCGATTGCGGGTATGCTCTCCAACGGCATGGAGCAGTACCTCGTCTTCGAGAATCCGCAGAACAGCGCAACCATCGAGGTGCTGGACTTGTATGTCTATCACAGCGGCATTAAGAGCGGCTTGATTCCGCTTTCCACGGTCGTCGGCGTATTCAAGAGCCTGATTGGCGTGCTGCTGCTCTTCGGCGCGAACGGCATCTCCAAGGGCGTGCGCGGCGAAAGCATCATTTAAGGAGGCGGAGAAGCAATGAGCAACACCGAAGTCATGAAGCAATCCGCCGTCAAACTGGCGGGCAAGCACCCGAAAAACAAGATTCACCGCACGGCGGGCGACATCACGTTTGATGTTTTCCTGTACATCCTCTTTGTGGCTTTCACAGTTCTGTGCGTTTTCCCATTCTATTACCTGTTCATCAACACCATTTCCAGCAATGACGCGGTGGCGGGCGGCTTGGTCAACTTCTGGCCGGTCGGCATCCACTTCCAGAACTACCTTGCCCTGCGCGACGTGGCGGACTTGGGTTCATCGGTCATCGTGACGGTGGCGCGAACGATTCTGGGTACGGCGCTGATGGTGATTGTCAGCGCGTGGGCGGGCTATCTGGTCACGAAGCAGAAGATGTGGCATCGGTCGCTGATGTACCGCGCGCTGGTCATCACCATGTACTTCAACGCGGGTCTGATTCCGTGGTACATGAACATGCTGATGCTGGGGCTGACGAACAACTTCCTTGCCTACATCCTGCCGGGCATGATTGCGCCGTACAACATCATTCTGGTGAAGACGTATATTGAGTCGATTCCGGCGTCGCTGGAGGAATCCGCGGTTATTGACGGCGCGAACACGCCGACGGTGTTCCTGAAGATTATCCTGCCGCTCTCCATTCCGATTCTGGCGACGATTTCGATTTTCGGCGCGGTCGGCAACTGGAACTCGTTCCAAGACTCGCTGCTGCTGATGTCCTCCCGGCCGGAGCTGTACACCCTGCAGCACCGCCTGTATGTGTACCTGAACCAGTCCTCGAACCTGTCGGCACTGGTCAACGGTTCGGGCGGCATGTCCACGCAGGCGGCGGCGAACATGCTCAACACGCGCGTTATCAAGTACACGGTCGCCATGGTGTCGATCATCCCGATTCTGCTGGTGTACCCGTTCATGCAGCGCTTCTTTGTTAAGGGAATCATGCTGGGGGCCGTGAAGGGCTAACCCGGCTGGTGATAGTTACTTCAAATACGGAAAGGAGAATCTTGCAAATGCGCAAATTGACCCGACTCTTCGCCCTGATGCTGGCGCTGACCATGCTTCTGGGCGCTCTGCCTGCGCTGGCAGAGGAACCCGCAAATCCCTCTGGCATCCCGTACTACAAGGTGACCAGCGACCTGTACGATTTCATCGACATGGACGGCGCGCCCATCCAGATTGAAATTTACAGCCAGCTGGCGAACTACTCCGGCCGTCAGACCGGCTGGGGCGCTGCGCTGATGAAGGATCTGTTCAACGTTGAACTGGTCATCATCCCCGATCAGGATGGTACATACCAGACCCGCACGCAGTCCGGCAACCTCGGCGACATCGTCGTCTGGGGCGCGAATGGCGAGGACTATAAGCAGGCGATCAAGAACGGTCTGCTGCTGGAGTGGGACGAAGACGACCTTGCGGAGACGTATGCGCCCTACGTTTGGGCGAACTATCAGGATGCGCTGGCGTCCAACCGTCTGGTGTCCGAAGACGGCGACAATCTGTACGGCTTCGGCATGGACGTGGCGACCTCCCGTCAGGGCCATAAGTCCTTCATGTACTCCTGGGATCTGCGCTGGGATTTGTATTCTCAGCTCGGCTACCCGGAAATCAAGAACTTGGACGACCTGCTTGCGGTCTTCAAGCAGATGAAGGAAATCTGCCCCACCGATGAGCTGGGCAACGAGACGTATGCGGCGTCCCTCTGGCCTGACTGGGACGGCAACATGGTCATGTACGTCAAGGCGATGGCGACGGCGTACTATGGCTATGACGAACTCGGCTTCGGTCTGTACAACCCCACGAATGGCGAATTCTACGATGCGCTGGACGAAAACGGCCCGTACATCGAGATGCTGCGCTTCTTCAACCAGCTCTATCGCGCCGGTCTGCTTGACCCGAACTCCATGACGCAGACCTACGACGAAATGAGCCAGAAGGTGAAGAACGGCGGCGTGTTCTGGGGCATCTTCAACTATGCCTCCTCCATGGTCTACAACACGGACAAGCATCTGGACGAAGGCAAGATGATGTATGCGCGTGTGCCGGACGAAGCGAACCCCATCGTCTACGGTCTGTCCACGCTGGGCGGCAACCGCATCTGGTCTGTCGGCTCGAAGGCGGCGTATCCGGAACTGTGCCTTGCGATTCTGGACTTCTTCGCGACTCCCGAAGGCTCGATGACCATGTGGTACGGCCCGCGCGGTCTGATGTGGGACTATGACGAAAACGGCGGCATGTACTTCACCGAACTGGGCGACATCTGCAACAAGGACACCAAGCATGACCTGAACGGCGTTGTGTGGACGTCCCCCTACACGGGCAAGCAGTACACCCTGTCCGGCAACTTCAACGACGGCTGCATTCAGGCGAACAACACCACTTACAGCAAGGACGCCATCAACCCTGACGGCAAGCTGGGCGAAACGTTCAACAGGGACACTTGGGTTTCCATCTTGAACGCGGTTTCCTACCCGATTCAGGAGGACTGGCGCAACTGGTCTGGCGCGGTGCTGGCTGACCCGTACTTCGAGTCCATCGGCAAGTACACCATCATGCCCGACCTGCCTTACTCCGAGTCCGTGAAGGATGACGAACTGAAGGTGAAGTGGGAGCAGTGCGCCAAGAGCATCAAGAACAACAGCTGGCTGGCGATTTATGCGAAGGCGGACGGCGAGTTCAACATGCACATCCGCAACATGATTACGCAGTGCAACAACTACGGCTATGCTGACTGCCTCGAATGGAGCAAGGGCGAAGCGGCGACCAAGTGGCGCCTGACGCAGGAACTCAACGCGGTTGGGCAGGAGTAAGCAATCCTTGGAAACAAAAAGCAGGGGTGCGTGAGAAGCGCATCCCTGTTTTTTAGGTGGATGTTTTGTTGGTTTGTGTTGTTGACAGTTTATGATTCGCAATTTGTTTTTTGCGATGCAGGGGTTTCGCCTCTGCGGAGGCGAGGAGGGGGCAATGAAAACAGACGAAGTCTGCGGTCGCCCCCTTGACCCCTTCGCAGTGCACACCCGTGTTTCTTGGTTTTGCATGTTGCATGGGGACGAAAGGTACACTAACTAAAAACTTTCAATAAAAACCAATTAACTTGGGTGGCGCCGAAGGTTTCCAAAGGGCGATCGGAAAGCCCTTTGGTCGCGTCCGCAGACGCGAAACCCTGCATAAACACGCGGACACTGCATGAAAGTGTGCTCAACGCAATCGCGTGAAGGGTGTCGAGAGGGTCGAAGACCCTTCGCAGGTGCAGGGCAGCGCCCTGCTGGGGTCAAGGGGCAAAGCCCCTTGGGTCTCCCTCACAGCTCCGCGCCGTTCTCAATCGCTGTAATCATGTCGATGCGGCGCTGGTGACGGCCGCCCTCGAACTCGGCGGTCAGCCAGTGGGTCGCAATCATCTTCGCTAAGTCAACGCCGACGACGCGCGCACCCATCGTCAGGATGTTGCTGTTGTTGTGGCGCTTGCTCAGCTCGGCGCTGTATACATCCGAACAGGTGCAGACGCGTGTGCCCTTCACCTTGCTTGCCGCAATGCCGATGCCGATGCCCGTGCCGCAAATCAGGATGCCGCGGTCGCACTCGCCGGACGCAACCGCCTTCGCCGCGCGGTAGCCGTATACGGGATAATCGCAGGAGACCGCCGTGTCCGTGCCGAAATCCTTCCATTCCAGCCCCATCGAATCCAGCAGCTTCATCATTTCCTTTTTGAGTTCAATGCCGGTGTGGTCGCAAGCCAAAGCAATCATGAGAAAATCCTCCTTTATCCTCCGAAACCGCCCATGCAGACGATTCGCTCTTCTTTATGATAATACGCGAAAAAATGCGAAACTCCTGCCGATGGAAAAAGAAAAGGGTAGAATCCGCGCGGAAAGCATGGTATACTAACATGGTGCAAGAATCGCACGAATCTCCCAAGGAGGGAAATAAAATGGCAGATAATTGCAAACTGTGCCGCATTGCGCTGGAAAATGTCTCCGTGGTGCGCGGCGGACAGACGCTTTTGCAGGATGTGTCGATGCACATCCACTGCGGTCAGCTGACGGTGCTGATCGGCCAGAACGGCGCGGGCAAAACGACGCTCATCCGCGCCCTGCTGGGGGAGTACGCTCACGGCGGTACGATTCGCCATGTGGACGGCGAAGGGCGCGACGTGGCGCACATGCGCACGGGCTATGTGCCGCAGCACCTGGAATTCGACAAGGAGATGCCCGTGACGGTGGAGGATTTCCTCGCCGCCAGCCTGACGCGCCGCCCGGTGTGGACGGGGGTTGGCAAAAAGACCCGCGCGCAGGTGATGGAGGCGCTGAAAATGGTGGAGGGCGAAAAGCTGCTGCACCGCCCGCTCGGCCGCTGCTCCGGCGGTGAACTGCAGCGTGTGCTGCTCGCGCTGGCGCTGCATCCCGCCCCTGACCTGCTTGTGCTGGACGAGCCCGTCTCCGGCGTTGACCAGAACGGCTTGCAGATGTTTCTGGATACCGTTGTGCGCCTGAAGGAGCATCACCATATGGCGATTCTGCTCGTCAGCCACGACCTGAATGTCGTCCGCCAGTATGCTGACCATGTGGTGCTGCTGGACAAGACGGTGCTGAAGCAGGGCAAGCCGGATGACGTGTTCGCATCGCCGGAATTCCAGAAGGTGTTCGGGCTGGGCGCAAAGACGCTCAATGCCCAGCGGCTGCATGGCGCGGAACGCTGGATGGGGCGCAAGGCGGAAACGCCCGAAGAGGAAATCGCCCGTGCCGCCGCCGTGGTGGATGATGGGACGAAAGGAGGCCAGGCGTGATGGATGCGATTCGCGCGTTTGTGCAAACGCTGCTGCCCTTTGAATTTATGCAATTTGACTTCATGGTCAATGCGCTGCTGGCGATTCTGCTGCTGACGCCGCTGCTGGGGCTGCTCGGCACGATGGCGGTCAACCAGCAGATGGCGTTCTTCTCCGATGCGCTGGGGCACAGCGCGCTGACGGGCATCGGGCTGGGCATCCTGCTCGGCGTGTCGAGTGATTTGCTGGCGATGCTGGTGTTCGGCATCGTCTGGGCGCTGCTGATTTGCCGCATCAAACAGACCGGGGCGGCATCCACCGATACAATCATCAGCGTCTTTTCGTCCACGTCAGTGGCAGCAGGCGTGCTGGTGCTGTCTATGGGCGGTGGATTCGCGAAGTATTCGTCCCTGCTCGTCGGCGACGTGCTGGCAGTACAGGACAGCGACCTGCTCTATCTGTTGATTGCGCTTGTGGCGGGCATTGCGCTGTGGGCGGTGATGTACAATTCGCTGCTGCTGTCGGGCATCAGCCCGTCCCTGGCGCGCAGCCGAGGCATCCATAATCGGCTGGTGGAGTGCGCGTTCGTGGTGCTGGTGGCGGTCGCGGTCATGCTGGCGATTCGCTGGGTTGGCGTGATGCTGATTAACGCATTGCTGATTCTGCCCGCGGCGGCGGGGCGCAATCTGGCGCGGTCGAGCCGTCAGCACGCGGTGTACAGCGTGGTGATTGCGCTGGTGTGCGGCGTGGCAGGGCTGATTTGCGCGTATTATCTGGATACGACGGCGGGTGCGGCAATTGTGCTGTTCGCGGCGGTGTGCTACGCCATCTCGCTGGGCATTCGGGCACTGAGAAAATAATACTATTTTCAGATTCACCTGCGCCATCTGCTTGCATCTTGGCACATGTTCATCTGAAAATAGTATAACGGAGGAAGGAAATGGAGCGAATCCTGATACTGATGCAGGCGGCGAACTGGGCGGAAGCGACCGAGGCGCTGACTTCCGCGCGGGAGAACGCCCTGCACCGCAATGCGCTGTCGTACGCGCTGGTGCTGCCGGAAGCCCCGACATCCCCCGAAGAATGCAATATGGCGGCGTTCGGGGCGCTGCAATACCTTGTCAGCCCGGAAATGACTTTTGCTGCGATGGAAACGCTCTGGCACGGCGAACGCTATGCGCTGCTGGCGCATCCGGCGATGCGCTTTGAGCGCGACTGGGAGAAGAAGCTCCTGCGCGCGCTGAACGACTGCCCGGTGGAAAACGCTCAGGCGGTGCTGACGGGCTATCTGCCGGCGCAGGATGACCCGATTGGCGCGGTCTGTCCGGTTGCGGCGGAGCGCATTGACCCGGACGGCACGCTGTGCTTTGCGCACGGAATGCCCCTGACGCTCGCGGCGCACCCGATGCCGGGCGCGTTTTGGCATCCCGACTTCTTCTTTGCGCGCGCGGGCTTCATCCGGGCGATGGCGCAGGGGAGCGGTACAGCGTTCCTGCGCGCGATGGTGCAGGGCTGGCAGTGCTGCACGCTGAATCAGCCCGTCATCACCCTGACGCACGATTTGCCCGTGCCGCCTGTGCGGATAGAGCCGCAGGAGGATGGCTTGGCGCAGCTGAAGGAAGAATACGGCGTTGATTTCGCGGCGGGTACGCTGTCCGCAGCGGCGAAGCGAGGCTTGAAGTCAAATAGCCTCGACATGACGCTGGCGGTGACGCCGCTGATGCGCATTAAGTCGGCGGTGCAGCGGTGGCGCAGGAAACGCACCGATCCGCTGCCGCTGTGCGTGACGGTCTGCCCGGCATCGCTGGACGAAGAGGGGATGCACTGGCTGCGCCAGCTGACGCAAATGCAGGATTTGGCGCTGCTGTGCTATGCCGAGGGGCTGAAGCTGCGCGAAGTGGCGGAGTTCCACCCGAACGTGCTGGAATACAAGCCGCGCTATGCTCTGCCGATGCCGACGGGCAAACCGCCGCTGTTCAGCCGCGCGGCGATGCTCAGCGCGGCGCGCGACCGGGTGCTCTCCAGCACGCACTATATCTGGATGGCGCCGGACTGCGTGCGCTATCCGCTCTATACCGGCATGGCGCTGCCGTGGAAGCGGCTGTGCGGCGAGAAAATCGTGCTGGCAAGCGTCAGAAACCGCCTCGACCTGTCCATGGTCGTTGTGCCGGACAAGCAGATAAAGCCGCTGATGAGCGCCATTGGGGAGCAATTACGGGCATTGCTGGCGGCAGGGACGATTCCGGAGACGGAGGAAGCGCTCTGGGCGGGCATTGTGAAGGAACATCCGGACTGGTTTGAGTTTCGGGCGCTGCCGGTGGAAAAACAGCTGTTCACATTATTGCTGTGAGGAGAGAGAATTATGCAGACGATTGCATTTCGGCTCATCAAGGGGATTATGCTGCTTCCGGCTGATGGCGGTGCTGTCAGCGCAGCGGTCGCTGCTGGATTTCCGGGGTCAGCGGCTGCTGCTGGAGGAGTAATTCGATTTTCAAATTCATATGCGCACTCCCTGCTGACAAGCGCATAATACGGACAAATCTGCCGTATCAAGCGGGGAAAGTTCGGAAACGCAGAAAAAACGTTTTTTCGCCCGATTTTCGCCGCCAGTGGAAGCTGTTCTGTTTACCGGGCTTGCGGCGCTTCGGGCGGTTTTCGGCTGTCCATTTCGACCAGATTCAGCATTGACAAGAGCCGCTCCTGTGGTGTATGATGGCATTCGTTCCTGCCTTGCAGACACTATATGTAGCATGGGCAGGAGAAAACATCCACAACTTATGCCGACTGAACGGCTGGTTATCAATTGGTTCTCACATGGGAAATAATACGGATAGAATAGAGAATGATGGAGGCACCGACCATGGGCATTGATATGATTCGCAAACGCGATGGACGCGAAGTTCCTTTTGATCAGGACAAGATTGAGCAGGCCATTTTCGCGTCTTTTCAGGCATCGGGCAGTGCGCGCGGGCATGAGACGAGCCGCAAGCTGACGGAGGAAGTTGTCCGCCTGCTGGAGAACAACGAGAACATCAGCGCCATCCCCAGCGTGGAGCAGGTGCAGGACACGGTGGAGCAGGTGCTGATGCGCAACGGCTTCACCCGCACGGCGAAGTCCTACATCCTCTATCGCGCCGAACGCAGCCGCGTCCGCGAGATGAACTCCCGCCTGATGCGCACGTTTGGGGACATTGTGTTCAAGGACGCCAGCGAATCCGACATCAAGCGCGAGAACGCCAACATCAATGGCGATACTGCCATGGGCGCAATGCTCAAGTTTGGCAGCGAAGGCGCAAAGCAGTATTACGAGAAGTACGTCATGGATCCGCGATTTGGTCAGGCGCACATGGACGGCGATATCCACATTCATGACATGGACTTCTACACGCTGACGACGACGTGCTGTCAGATTGAACTGAAGAGCCTGTTCAAGGGCGGCTTCTCCACGGGGCACGGCTATTTGCGTGAGCCGCAGGACATCACGTCCTACGCGGCGCTGGCGTGCATTGCGATTCAGGCAAACCAGAACGATCAGCACGGCGGTCAGGCGATTGTGGACTTCGACTACGGCATGGCGCCCGGCGTGAAAAAGACGTTCATCAAGCGTTACCGCATGAACCTCTCCCGTGCGCTGGAGCTGCTGCTGAATGACGCGGAGTGCGACGCGCACGCCAATGAACTGGTGGCGCAGACGAAGGCGGAGAACCTCGAACCCACGCTGGAAGAGAACGCTGACCATCGCGCACGCATGGCGGAACTGCTGACGAAGTATGTGGCGGACGAGCAGATGATTGCCCGCATTCTCGACTTCACGCAGCGCCGCTCCGAGCAGGAGACAGACAAGGCGACCTATCAGGCAATGGAGGCGCTCATCCACAACCTGAACACCATGAACAGCCGCGCGGGCGCGCAGGTGCCGTTCTCGTCCATCAACTACGGCATGGACGTGTCGCCTGAAGGCCGTCTGGTGATGAAGAATGTGCTGTTGGCGACGGAAGCAGGTCTGGGCGGCGGCGAAACGCCGATTTTCCCGATTCAGATTTTCCGCGTCAAGGAAGGCGTCAACTTCAACCCCGGCGACCCGAACTACGACATCTACCGCCTCGCCATCCGCACGAGCGCAAAGCGCCTGTTCCCGAACTTCTCCTTCGTGGACGCGCCGTTCAACCTCCAGTACTACAAGCCCGGCCATCCGGAGACCGAAATTGCCTACATGGGCTGCCGCACCCGCGTGATGGGCAATGTCTACGACCCTGATCGCGAAATCGCCCCGCGCCGCGGCAATCTGTCCTTCACGTCCATCAACCTGCCGCGCATCGCCATTGAGGCGAACGGCAACGTCGATGTGTTCTTTAAGGTGCTGCAGGAGCGCATGGAACTGGTGATTGACCAGCTGAACGAACGCTTCCGCATCATCAGCAACAAGCGCGTGAAGAACTTCCCGTTCCTGATGGGCGAGGGCGTGTGGATTGACTCCGAAAAGCTGAGCTGGAACGACAAGGTGGGCGAAGTGCTCAAGCACGGCACGATGACCATCGGCTTCATTGGTCTGGCGGAAGCGCTGGTTGCCTTGCGCGGCAAGCATCACGGCGAGGACGAGGAAAGCCAGAAGCTGGGCCTGAAAATCATCCGCACGATGCGCGAATACACCGACAAGGTGTCCGCGGAGACGGGGCTGAACTACTCCGTCATTGCCACGCCTGCGGAAGGCCTGTCCGGCCGCTTCATTCGCCTCGACAAGCAGCGCTTCGGCATCATCCCCGGCGTGACCGACCGCGAATACTACACGAACTCCTTCCATGTGCCGGTTTACTACCACTGCACGGCGTTCCATAAGCTGAGCGTGGAAGCGCCGTATCATGCGCTGACCAACGGCGGCCATATCTCCTATGTGGAGATGGATGGCGACCCGCTGAAGAACCTCGACGCGTTCGAGAAGATTGTGCGCTATATGCACGACATCGGCATCGGCTACGGTTCGATTAATCACCCGGTTGACCGTGACCCGCTGTGCGGCTATAATGGCATTATCGACGATACTTGCCCATGCTGCCACCGTGGGGAAACCACCCGCGTGACGGAACGCATCAAGCGCATCAAGGTGGAGGGCTAAAAGCCACTTTACTCCAAATGCCGGGTGACGCGCTCAAGCTGGGCACCGAAAAAAGGGTCAAGGGGCAATGCCCCTTGCGGAGTCCAGAGGCAGCGCCTCTGGTAGGGTCTGGGGCAACGCCCCAGCGTCCCTCCCCATAAAACGCCTTCTCCTTCGGGGGAGGGCGTTTCCGTCATTCATTCATCCACCGCGAAAGAGGGTCAATTACCATGGAAATCCGCATCTTTGGTTTGGCAGACGACAGCATCGTCGATGGGCCGGGCGTCCGCTATACTGTGTTCGTGCAGGGATGTCCGCACCACTGCCCCGGCTGCCATAATCCCGCGTCGCATGACTTCGCCGGCGGCACGCTGATGGACACTGACGGCATCATCCGCAAAATCGGCGAGAATCCGCTGCTGGACGGCGTGACGCTCTCCGGCGGCGAACCCATGTGCCAGCCCGAAGCCTGCCGCACGATTGCGGACGCGGCGCACGCAAAGCACCTTAACGTTTGGTGCTACACGGGCTTCACGCTCGATGCGCTGCTGAAGGAGAACAACCCGGCGCGCATGGCGTTGCTGCACAGCATCGACGTGCTGGTGGATGGACGCTTCGTGCAGGAGCAGAAGTCGCTGTCGCTGCTCTACCGCGGCAGCAGCAATCAGCGGCTGATTGACGTGCCGAAAACGCTTGCGACGGGCGAAATCACCCTCTGGACATCGCCTGTGTGGTGATTGCTCTGCGAATTTTACAAACAATTCACAGAATCACAAGCGAAAACTGGGAAATAATAGTTGAATTTCCTGCACAAGTGTGCTATACTGATAGCAGGGAGGCGAATGCGGGTGAAAATCCTATTTGTGTGTCACGGCAATATTTGCCGCAGCCCTATGGCAGCAATGGTGTTCCGGTACTTGGCACAGCAGCGGCATGTGTCTGGTGAGTTTGAAGTGGATTCCGCCGCACTGAGCAGCGAGGAAATTGGCAATGGGATTTATCCGCCCGCGCGCCGAATTCTGGTCAAGCACGGGGTGCCTTGCACGGAGCATCGTGCGCGGCAGATTACGCCGGAGGATTTTGAAACGGCGGATCTGATTATCGGCATGGAGTGGGGGCACTTGAAGAAGCTGCGTGCTCTGTGTCCGAAGGAGCAGCAGGCGAAGCTGCATCTGCTGCTGGACTTTGCCGAGCGGCAGGGCGACATTGAAGATCCGTGGTATACGGATGACTTTGACCGGGCATACCGCGACATTCTGCGCGGCTGCGAGGGTCTGCTGCGGAACCTGACGGAAAACAAGACGGCATAACAAAAGGATGTCAAGGAGCGAAATCATCCTGACATCCTTTTTGATTTCAGCGATTATTCTTCCGTTTTCGGCGCTTCCTCCGGCGTACTTTCCGTCTCATCCCAGCGGCGAACCGTGCGCTGCGCCAAACTTACGAAGTCCAGCATGAACGAACGCTCGCGGTTATCGTTGGTATAGGGAAAATCCACCGCGTTCTCGGACAGGCTCGCGCCCAGCAGCAGACATGGCGACACTGACAGCACATTGCAGATGGAGACCAGCGTATCGATGCTGGCAATGCGCGTGCCGCGCTCGATGTGCCCCATGAAAGACGAGGAAATGCCGACCTTCTCCGCCAGCTGCTCCTGCGTTAGATGCTTCGCTTTGCGGGCATCGCGCACTCGAAGCCCCAAATCCTGATAATTTACGGTCATGTTCATATTCCTTCTTTCTTATTGCCCCAATTGTTCGGGTTTTATCTATTATAATGGATGAAAGAAAATCGAAGAAGAGACGATAAGCAATATTATGATTCTTTTGGTGCGGATTATGCGAAAAGATGGACACTACAAGAATCTTTTTTCAACCATGATTCCCCTTAAAAACGGGACGAAAATAATTTTCCAGAAGGTCTGTACATTTTCCGCAAACCGTGTTATAATATTCCCTGCAGCCCAACCAGGAATCCAAGGTTCTAATCTCCCTTTGGTTGTCACATGACCTGCGCCGGGAAACTGGAGCAAAACCATGGAAGCAGATGACCTCAAGGCAACGGTATGGGTGACAATTTGAAGGAGGTTTCCCAACCATGTACGAAGATGAAACGCTTGTCTGCCGCGACTGCGGCCAGGAATTCGTGTTCTCCGCGTCCGAGCAGGCTTTCTTCGCCGAGAAGGGCTTCATGAACAAGCCCTCTCGCTGCCCGAAGTGCCGCGCGGCTCGTCGCGCCCAGAACGGCAACGGTTCTTCCGCTCCCCGTCAGATGTATGACGTGGTGTGCGCGAACTGCGGCAAGGCCACCCAGGTGCCCTTCCAGCCCCGTGGCGACCGTCCCGTGCTCTGCCGTGAGTGCTTCGACGCTCAGCGCGCTTCCCGCTATTAATTGACGGCTCCTCCGGGAGCAATCAATCAGCGGTGCAATAGCACACGAAAAACCCCGTCGGTGTTTCCGAGCAATCGGAGTGCCGACGGGGCTTTTTGCTATTTCAGAGGAAATCAAGCTGCAATTGGGCAGGTGTTTGGGAGAACGAAAGGCACCGAGGATTCCCCAAGGGCGAACGGAAAGCCCTTGGGTCGTCTCCGCAGAGGCAAAACCCTCTGTAATAGAAATATCATCCGTATAATGTGCTATGCACACCGGCTATGGCGATGCTTCCAAATAAGCAGGCAAGGCAGATAAAACAAAAAAACCGCCCTTTCAGACGGTTCCTTGAGGTGAACTCATGAAGAGCACCCTCTGTGCTGGAGCGGGTGATGGGAATCGAACCCACGTGACCAGCTTGGAAGGCTGGAGCTCTACCATTGAGCTACACCCGCATGTGGAGCGGTAGACGAGGCTCGGACTCGCGACCTCCACCTTGGCAAGGTGGCGCTCTACCAACTGAGCTACTACCGCATAACCACGCGACTGCATGGTGCGAAGGAAATTGTGCGGGCGAAGAGACTCGAACTCTTACGCCATAGGCACCAGATCCTAAGTCTGGCGCGTCTGCCATTCCGCCACGCCCGCACGAGAGGCGAAATCAGAAGGCAGATGGGAATGACCCATTGGAGATTCGAACTCCAGACACCTTGATTAAAAGTCAAGTGCTCTGCCAACTGAGCTAATGGGTCAAAAAGCTGGGGTGGCAGGGCTCGAACCTGCGAATGCGGGAGTCAAAGTCCCGTGCCTTACCACTTGGCTACACCCCATCGCAGCAGGCTTTCGCCGCATCCGCAGCAACCTTGAGTAGGGAAGAAAGGGAGAATAGTGGGACTCGAACCCACGACATCCAGAGCCACAATCTGGCGCTCTACCAACTGAACTATATCCTCCATATGCGCGCCTGGAGGGTCTCGAACCCCCGACCCACGGCTTAGAAGGCCGTTGCTCTATCCAACTGAGCTACAGGCGCAGAGCCGCAAAATCAGAAGCCTGATTCTTTCCTTCCAGACTGCCAGCGAAGGAAACACCCTTGCTAACAGATACAAATTATATCATCAGCAAGGGCGTTTGTCAAGCACTTTTTTGCGTTTGACGGAAATTTTTCGCTGTTTTCGGTAGAAAACTCCGGGAAGCCTGCTGCACAGGCGGATTTAGCGCATTATCAATAGAATGGATTTTGTCCGTCGGCTTGAGCGCACGCCTTACAGGACAATATCCCCCGGCCGATAGCCCTTGGGCAAGGGCTCTTCCTCCAGAAACCGGAAATCTGAATCCTCCAGTGTCGGCAAAAAAGCCTCGAATGGAATCTGGTCAAACTCGCTGTGGTAGCTGCTTGCGCCGAACCAGCCGCCTTCCTTCGCCCGCAGGTTCAAATCGCGCGCGAATTTGGTGTGGTTCGAGCAGTCATGCACGACAATCCCCCAATGTTCCACGGCGCATTGGCGCATCAGCCGGAACGTTATCTCCCGGCTCCAAATCGGCGATACATAGCCGCGGCGCGTCATGTACATGGGCGTGCCGATGTAGTTCGGCAGATTGTTGGGGTTCAGGTGCAGCTCGGCGCAGTTGATAAAATCAAGACCAGTGGACAGAATTGCATCCTTTTTCTGCTGGAAATGCTCGTAAAAATCGGGCGTCATGGGCGTTTCAATCGCGACGGTGGGGATATACTTCTTCGCCGTGGCGATGCTCTGGATGACGTTGTCCGCGCACGACGTTGCGCCAAGGTTGAAGCGCAGTTCGTCCAGCCCAGCCTCGCCCAGCGCGCGCAGATTCTCCTCCGTGCAGAGCGTGCCGTTGGTGTACATGTGCTGATGAATCCCGGCGGCGCGGAACTTGCGGATGATATCGGGATACAGTTCGATTTCCATGAACGGCTCCAGATAGACGTAGCTGACGCCGGTCGGTCGGTTCGACGTGCTGAGCAGCAGGTCGATATCCTCCACGCGGAAGTACGTCCCGCCGATTTCCCACAACCCTTCGCCGATGGTCTCTTGGCAATCCAACTCGCCGTAATTGTAGCAGAACGGGCAGCGGATGTTGCACTTGTTCGTCCGGCGGATGGCGCTCAGCCCCGTGCCGGTCAGGCAGGACGTGCATCCCTTGGAAAATTTCGCTGGGTCGCCGACGAAGTACGTCCGCCCGCCGAGCGTGTGCAAATCGGGAATCTGCGCCATCAGTTCCTTGTGGCGCGCGTCTACCGCGGTTTCAATCTGGCTGATGACAGCCCAAGCCAACTCCTGCTGATGCGGCATCAGCGGCTCATCTTCCGGCAGTTCCGCGAAGAAACGAAACCACATTAGCGCGTCTTTCTTGCTGATTTTCATGCGTTCATCATTCCTCCTGTGAATTTCGCTTCCATCATAGCACAATTTTGTACCGCGCGCAACCATTCAGCGCATCGGCTTGCGCTGCGAAAGCATCATTCTGCGTCCATTTCGTGAAAAAATTTCATTTCCCTCTTGACAACCCATCCGCACCGTGCTATACTATTTTGTGTTGCGGGGCATTAGCGCAGCTGGTAGCGCACAACACTGGCAGTGTTGGGGTCAGCGGTTCGAATCCGCTATGCTCCACGAGCCGAAATCCTTGGATTTGCAAGGGTTTCGGCTTTTTTTGTGCTGCTGTATACCCACACCGTACCCACAAACGCTTTCTTTTCCGTACCCACGAAAAACCGCTATGCGCTCAATTCTGCGTTTCTTACAGCGTGCCGATGAATTTCTCCATCTTGGCTGCCGCGTTTTGCGACATATGGTTGCTGACGTGTCCGTAGGTGTCGAGCGTGAAGGCGACGGTTGCATGTCCGAGTGACAAGGAAAGCGTCTTGAAGTCAATTTCGCTTTGAATAGCGAGGGTGGCGTAGGTGTGGCGAATGTCGTGGAAGCGAACCTCCGGACGGTTGAGCTTGCCAACCAGTGCCTTGAAGTGAACATACAGCGTCTTAAAACGGATGAACATGCCGTTGTCACGAGTGAAAACCATGTCGTACACATTGTCCCATGATGAACCTGCGAGCAGACGCTGTCGATTCTGCTTCTCTTTGGCTTGCCTCAATGCGTCCATCACGGATGGCGCGGGATGAATCGTGCGCTCTTTGTGGTTTTTCAGCGAAGTGAACATCATTTTGCCCTTGTCAGGCCCGGACGCAATGCGCACAAACTGACGGTACACACGAATAGTCCCCTTCGCGAAATTAATACAACGTCGACTGCTCTTTTCGGTAAATTCTTTTGCTCTCATGTTTTATTCAGCTTTCAACAGACAGCATAGTCTGTTTTGCCCATTACTGAAATCACTGCTTTTCGCAGCATAGACACGCCCTCTCGAATATGCTATAATACCCCCATCATCCCCTATACGAAAGGAAGAACACCGCCATGCTCCTATTCCCCGCAGCAATTCTGACCATCTCCGACGAAAGCGACCGCGACTTCATGAAGCACCTGTACATCGACCACGCCGCGCAGATGTTCCGTATGGCGCGGGCGCTGACGGACTCCAAGCAGGACGCGGAGGACGTGGTTGGCGAAGCGTGCGTGGCGCTGATTCGCAAAATTTCGCTGCTGAGGACGCTGGAGCGTAACGTTTTGGAGGGGTACATCATTTCCACGGTGAAGAACGCGGCGTATGCGCTGCACCGCAGGCGGAAATCGCGGAAAGAAGCAGACGACGGCGAGACGATTCTGCCGCAGATTGCGGATGATGAGGCAGCGCCGGATGCGCGGATTTTGCAGCAATGCACGATGAACGCGCTGGTGGATGCCATGCAGCGGCTGCCCGAAGCGGATCAGGTCGCGATTCGGATGAAGTATTTCGAGCAGCGCAGCGCGCGGGAGATTGCGGCGGTGCTGGGGATTCAGGAGGGGCATGTGCGCGTGCGGCTGAATCGCGCGCGGAAGCGGCTCTACGACATGTTGAGGGAGGATGCGGAGTGAAGCAGGAGAAAATGCGGACGCCGGAGGAAAATTACGAAGCCGCCGCGCTGGAACTCGCCGCCTACCGCCTGATGCAGCGGGAGCAGGATGACATAGACACGCCGGATGATGCGGCGGCGGAGAGTATGCCGCGAATGCTGAAAATGATTGACCGTCAGCTGACGAAAAAGCAGCGCCACGATCGGTTCTGGAAGCAGACGGTGCGCGTGCTGAAAACGGCGGCGATGGTGGTGCTGGTGCTGAATATGGCACTGACGATTGTCGTCGCCAGCACGGGCAAGGTTCAGGTGCGCTTTCTGGACTTGGTGATGCAGGTGAACGACTCCTACATGGACATCCGCTATCAGCCGACGGAGACGGAAGCGACGATGCCGGAGGATTGGAAAACGAACTACTTTCCGTCGTACATCCCGGACGGGTACACGCTGGCGCAGTATGTGTCGGATGAAAACTTCGGCTTTCTGGAATATCGAAATGAACAGGGCGAGCGGATGGAAATCCACATCGGCGGCAAAGGCGCGGGCATCAACCTGAACTCGAAGGGCGCGGAGATTGACCACGTTTCCCTGCACAATACGGTGGCGACGGTGCTGTATCAGGCAAGAGGGTCGGTGGATTTGGTCTGGTCGTATGGCGACCAATACTTCGTGGTGGAGGCGTGCGACTACGAAACGGCCTACGCAGTTGCGCAGGGGCTGAAAATTATCTGGAAATAATACGGGAAAATTGCACAACGCCTGTAACGTTACGCCTTCTTTCGCATTTACTTAGTAGGAAGCGAAAGGAGACGTATTGTTATGTGGCAAGGAGAAAAAATAATTTTGTTGTTGAGCTCTTTACAAATAGGGTCGATTGTAGAAAAGATGAATGTCGCAACAGTTACAACAGTTACCAGACGCCGAAAACGTGAAAGACACCTTGCCATGAGAAACGCTGTAAGACACATAGACACTTCAATGACAAATAAAATAATCAAAAAAATATAAAACGAAACTGCATATAAGCAATGCTATGGAAATATAGTGGAAGAGAAGTTTATGACGAGATTAAAGAAATTAACTGGAGTTATATTGGCATTTGTTATGGGAACTTTGGTGGGATATAGTTACTGCAAGCATTCTGCTGCCGCACCGCAACAAATACAAGCGTTTAGCATTGAAAACATTGCTCAGAAATATCTAACGAAAGATGTAAACTTGCTCGTTTACTTATCGTCATCGTGCCAAAGCTGCATTCAAACAGAAGAGAGCATAAATAGACTTGCAGATATTTTAGATGGTTATGTGATATTTTGCTTGTGTTTAAGGAAAAAGCTATTGACGAGACGATGTTACCATATATCGTAGTAACGCAAGAACAGTACATAGCCGAACAGTACCCATATTATTTCATTTTTGATTCTAATTGCCAGGTTCTTTTGGCAACAAATGATGCCCTGCTTGCAATAGATCAGATTTTTGCTAAAATACATGCTGAATCAGATGTATTGGAGGCAAATGCGATTGATTATTTGCGTAAACGATATGGAAGTGATAAGGATACGTTGGTTTATTTTGCGATGAGTGGATGTGCGGATTGTATTGCGGCAGAGCAGATTTTAGAAACAAGTAATAGGATAAGAAACGAATTTTCTGTCGAGAGTATTTATAGATACAACGAAACCAATCAGTCAAAAGAAATTGATAGATTTAAAATACTGCAAAACGCACTGAGAATTGACTGGTATCCGACCTTTGTAAAATTATATTCCACTGGCGAATATGAAATAGTGCGAAAAGTGCAATTGGATAAACTGGAAGAAAATATTGCAACAAGTAATAAGGCGGTGCTTGAGCAGTGATGTTGGCGAAGAAGAGCAAATGGATAAATGCGGTTTTAATGATTGCTATCGTGTGCTTCGTAACAATAGTAGCGTTACTGGCTGCTACAAAACTTATCAAGGGAACAGCAACATTAAACATCGTTGCTGTTGGTGAGAAAATGCCGGAGGTGAGGGTGTATTGTTCTGATGGAACAGAATATAGGCGCTCTACTACTCAAACAAGTGTGTATTTCTGTTTGGATATGGCATGTGGTGTATGCACAGAACAACTTCCGTATATTGCAAGAATGATAAACATTTTTACTGACAAAGAACTTGAACTCAGCGTCATATGGACGGATAAGATCCCTAAAACCACGCTGATTGTACCAGAACATCAGCTAACACTTCGTGGAAATGCACGAATTGCGCCAATGACACCGTATATGTTTGCAGTTTCGTCAGAGAATATTGTTCAGTTTGCTGGAACATTGAACTTTAGCTCCCTAACACAGTATATACTTTCACTTTCTCTTGATGATTACACGGATCGAGCGTTGCAGAAGTTAAAACACTTGGGATACATCAAAGAAATGCAAAACATAGATATTTTATTTGCTACAGCTAATTGCTTCTCATGCGTCGAAGAATATAAAAAAATCAGAGAAAACAAAGGAAGTGGAACGGATTTAGTTGTTATTACGGATGGCGAGATTACTTCGATAGATGAAATGTATGATCCGATGATTTTTTCCAATATATTCAATGTGCAATCTTATCCATCACATATCCTACTCAGCTTTGACGCACAAAAGCATTCTAATAAAGAGTGAAACCACAAAAAGTAAAATGCGTACAGCGCACGATGTGCGTGGAAATAGGAGGAGACATGAAAAAGTATATCTTGGCATCGATGCTCATTCTTACCTTGCTGTGCATGACAATGTCAGCGCTTGCAGCGTCGATTGATTGCGGGTCATGGAAGGATACGGGCAAGTATTCTGATAAGATTTGTGTAGACGAATGGTGCGGATTGAACCCCTTTTTGAACGTCATGAAAGGTACTCGTGAACAAAGGCGCGTATGCAACGGGTACGATGATAGTGGCAATTATGTTGAATACGCACAGGTTCAGAATGTAGTTGACTGGGGATCTTGCTGCTAACAGTGATTGAAAAATCGAATATGATACAAGACGCAGCATAGTAAATATCCCGTTGGTAACTGATGATACTATCTTCTGATAAAAATACTCCATTCAGTAAACAAATGGGAAACTGAATGGAAGTAGTGTAATACTAATGTGCTGTAATAGCGTAAATCCCAAAATAATCAAACACATACATGCTGCGCTGTACGAATTTCCCTCTACTTTTAGGGGAGGTGCACAAAGGTATGTGTATCAATTTGGAGGAAATATGAAGCGGTTTTCTATCTTTGCACTTTGTATTCTTTTGCTGCTCATCTGCACGTCCTGCGCATCCTCATCACAGAATGCGGATGGCAGCCCGCTGGAATTTTTCAACCGCCGTGTGCTGGAGAATCCAGAATGGACGCTGAAAGCCGTGACGGAGCTGGGCAAGTACCGCGCGGAATCTATCTGCTCGGACGGTGAGCATCTCTATGTGCTGTGCCGGGAGCAGAATCAGATTTTGAAGCTGGATGCGGACGGCGAATTTCTTGGCTTCATCGGCAGTGTAGGCAGTCAGCCGGGACAGCTGTATCAGCCGGCGGCAATGGCGTGGGACGGGCAGTACCTCATTGTCGCAGAACAGGGGAATCTGCGACTGCAAGCCTTCACGCCTGACGGCGCGTCCGTTTTCACCCGCCCGCTGCCTGTGAACGCGGAACAGCGGGTGTTCGTCAGGAGCGTTGCGCCTTGCGGGGCGGACTATCTGGTCTGCCTCTTCTTTCCGTATGACAAGGACGCGGACACGGTCTGGCGCTTGAATGCGGACGGCACGGCGCAGCCGCTGATGAAGAACGTCCGCGGGATTTTCACGTGGAATCAGGAAAACGTGTACCTGCTGGAAGACCTCGTGTACGCCGGGGAAGAGAACGTCAGCTACCAGACGGGCGCGGGGACGGTGTGGCGGCTGGATGCGGGGGCGCTCGTCCGTCAGGCGGTGCTGCCGTATGGGTATGTCGCGACGAGCGCCGTGCCGGGGGATGGGCGCTGGTATGCCGTCAACAGCTCGTTTTATTCGCTGGACTGCTTTGATAGCGCTTGGCAGTACGTTTCGACGGGGCTGATGCTGGCGAATCAGGAGAAAAACGTGCTGTATGAGGGGCAAAGCCTGTCGCTGGCGCGGTGCAAGGGGCAGCTGATGCTTCTGTCCACCAGCAGCGGCACGCTCTACCGCGTTCAGGAGAATGCCCATGATGCGCAGTGAACGGGCAAAGTTTCTTTTCGGGGAGACGGTGCGGACGTTCCGCAAGTGGCGGTATTACGGCTTGCTGCTGATGCTGAGCGTCGCATTCGGCAGCGTGCTGATGCTGGTCATGCTGGATTTGTTTTCGCGGGAAATGAGCATGGTGGATGCGCAGTTTGTGCAGCCGGAGCGCATTATCCGCTATGCGTGGTGCGATTCAGCGTTTGACGCAGCATTTGATGCGCTGGACGATGACGGCATTGCAGCAAAATCGCAGTTTTACACACGAGACGAGTGGGTGATGAGTCCGACGGAGTCGCGCATGCTGCGGGTGTCGCATGTGGACGATGCGTATTTGGCGCTGGCGGGGCAGGACTTGGTGGCGGACGCGGTGGCGCTGGATGAGGCGTACTTGTCCGTGTTTGCGGTGCAGGAGGGGGACACGCTGACCATCGGCGGGCAGGCGTACCGCGTGACCGTGCGGCGCGGCTTGCTGGACATGGAGCAGCAGGCGCTCATCCGACGCAAGGACAGCGAAATCCCGCAGGGCGTGCCGTCGATGCAGTGCGCTTTGCGGGTGTCGGACGGGAAAATCCGCGAAGATGTGCGGCGCGACGTGGAAAATCAGCTGAACGGACGCGTGATTTTCGGCAACGTGCCGGAGATTCCGACGGGGATAATTCGCTGCGTGTACCCGGACGAAGCGAACCGCGCCGCGCTGGACAAACAGCGGGCGAATCTGCGATTGTACACCATTTTCGCCCTCCTGATTTTCCTGTACGTCACCTTGCAGACGACGAACACGGCGCGGTGCTTCGCCAGCCGGACGGCGCGCGAATGGGCAATGCTGCGCCTGTTCTGCGGGATGTGCATCAGCAGGGTGATTTTCTTTTGCGGTACGCTGATGTGCGCGTTCGCGGGCGTGCTGCTTGCGTGGGGGCTGCTGCCGCTATTTTTCCGCGCGATTGGGTCGGGATTCTATGTGCCGCAGGAGTCAGCAGCGGCGCTGCTGGAAATGCTGCCGCTGCTGGCGCTGCTCAGCCTCGTGATGACGCGGGCGGCGCTGCGCCCAAAGGCGCTCGTGCAGCAGCTTTCGGGCGCGTAAGGGAGGGAGAACATGCGATTCGCACTTTGTCAGGTGCTTCGGCGGCTGATGTCCCGGAAGGGGCGCGGCATTCTGGAAATGCTCCAGCTGATTTTGAGCTTCTTCCTGATGACCTGCTGCCTGAACCTGTTTCTTTCGACCTCGGCGCTGGGTGCGCGGGAGGACATCAGCGACCATACCGTTTCGCGCATCCAGTGGACACAGCGGACAAGTGGCGGGCTGCTTCAAAACGGCTATGCGGGGTTTTCGCGCGACGATTACGAAGCCGTCCGCACAGTATCATCCGCCGAACTGGTTTATGCGACGTGGTACAGCACGCTCGTTCAGCCATCCGCGCGAACGGAAGCGTTCAAGGAGATTTTTCTGATTTTCGCGCCGCGTGATTCACTGCCGCTTCTGGGCGAAATCACCCTCGCCGACGCGGATATGCCAATTTACCACGCATCCGCCGTTGGTCTGTCCGCCGAAGCCGCCGACGCACTGGCGCGGGCGCAAACGGCGGGCGAATGCTACGCGCTGAACCCCGGCAGTATTGCCCAGAACCTCCTGCGCAACGGCTACGTGCGCGAGGACATTGCGCTGACGAACGTGTTCGCCGTGCCGATGGAGTACATGGCGGATTTCGACGCGGCGGACACGCTGGGCGTTTACCTCACGGCGGATTTTGCATCGGCGGATGCGCAAGCCATCGTCTGCCTGCTCTACCAGCATCACCCGACCGGCATCGAATACTGCGTCCTGCCGATGAACAGCCGCATGACCGTCAGCTTAGACCGCGCGAGCGATCAGGCGCGCGATTTTATGATGTACTCGGCAATTCTGCTGGCGGCGGTGTCGATTGGGCTGATTGGCTCGATGCTCACGCGCTGGTCGAAGCGGAAGAAGGAGTACGCGGTGCTGCGCTGCCTCGGCGTGCCGGAAACGACGCTGGCGTTCGAGAGTGTGATGGAGAAGGTGATTCCGTTCCTGCTTTCGGGGGTCATCGGCGCAGTGCTGGGGGCGATTGCGTCACCTCATATCACAGTGGGAGAAGTCGCCGTGCATGGGAACATACAGGCGATTGTCGCACCGATTCTCTTTGCCACGGTGGCTGGCGCGCTGTTGTCCCTGATTCTCCTGCACCAGCAGCGGCATGTCGTGCTGGCGGCGGTACTGCGGTACAATGAGTAAAGGAGCAACACATGATTCAGCTTTCAGAAGCAAAGAAAATCTACGGAACAGGCGAAAGCGCCGTCCACGCGCTGTCCGGCATCAGCCTGAACATTCAAAAGGGCGAATTTGTCGCCATCACCGGCAAATCCGGCTGCGGCAAGACGACGCTGCTCAACATCATCGGTCTGCTCGATAATCTGACCGAAGGACACTATACCCTCAACGGTCAGGACGTTCGCCACCTCTCCGACAAGGCAAAAGCCCGCCTGCGCTTCCAAACCTTCGGCTACATCTTCCAGTCCTTCAATCTCCTTTCCTCCCACACCGTGGCGGAAAACGTGGCGCTCCCGCTGGGTTACGCGGGCGTGCCGAAGCAGGAGCGTCTGGCGCGTGCGGCGGAAATGCTGCGCAAAGTTGGTCTGCTGGATAAGATGAAGGCGTATCCGAACGAGCTTTCCGGCGGACAGCAGCAGCGTGTGGCGATTGCGCGTGCGCTCATCAACCACCCGCCCATCATTCTGGCGGACGAACCGACGGGAAATCTTGATAGCCGCAGCAGTGCGCAGATTATGGATATTCTGGCAGAACTGGCTGATGAGGGGGCGACGCTGCTGCTCGTGACGCACGATGCGGGGGTGGCACGGAGGGCAGGGAGGAGAGTGAGGATGGAGGACGGTGGAATCAGCGAAGAGGGCTGATACGTCCTTGTTATTGCGGCTGTGTTTAACGAAATTGTGTAATAACAAATGAGTGTAGAAAAAATTGATATGTGCAGTATAAAAACGATTGACATTGAATAAAGTATAGTGCGCATGATTTCAATGGATGCAGCGCGGAGATAAGGAGAAATAACGATGGGCACACTCAATATCTACAAGATTGACAATGATAAGCTGCAAGATTTGATGCAGACGCTGAATCAAAAAATGCAGCAAATGGGTACACAAACGATACCGGAGCCAATCGGCGAGACAAGAGAAAATCAACCGATAAGATGTGAACTTTACTATGCGCAGCAAGAGAATACCGTTTCACTTTCTTGGAACTGGGTGTTAGCGGCATTTGATCAAGAGAGCGTAAGGACAAATCCTTTGCCCAAGGCAGTTGTGCTGTTGAAAAAAGAGAATGGTGCGGTTTACGCCATAACATTTGGACACGCATTCTTCTTAATTGATAAATTTTGTGACCGGGATTTTGGATTTGTGTTTGCCAGAAAAATGAATTTCCAAGAAATAAAAACAACAACGCTTACAGCACCCAATTCGCATCGAAATAAAATGGTGAACACCTATGTCAATTATGAAGAATTGGACTTTGACAGCGGCGAATCTTATGCAAAACTGAAAGCGAAAGCAGAATTGCCGGATGAATTTACGCTGTTTAAGCCTATGGTGGAAATTGGAACGTCAATTCGTGTAGATAGTGCAGAAAACTCACTTGAACGGGCAGCTGCCATCATTGCATATATTGAAAATATCGTAGACACAGAGGCAGATAAGCATAAAATTCCTGTATTTACGCACATTAAAGATCAAGAAAGGAAACGGTCTCTGAATGAAAGACTAAATTTGTTTGTTGAGACGCGGCATGAAATTCATGTATCGGAATTGGAGGTAATTGGCGCAACAGAAGTTTTTAATCACAACGACTACGAATTTGTCCTAAAATACAGACGATATAAGGAAATAGTAACGTCACTTTCTGATGATGTGCTTCGGAGTTTCTGCGAAGCGAATCATATTCCTTTAACAGAAGCGCTGAATATCGCTGTGTACAGTGAGTGCGATGGTATGGTTTTTGCTCCAGTATGCGTAAGGGATATGATAGATTACACGGATGATCAGGAACGATGCCTGCTGTCCCAAGGACAATGGTATCAATATAATGATGATTATCTCAGCTATCTGCAAGCGTCAATTAGTGAAATCACTACTTACTACGAACCGCAATACGACTTTTCGGAAGAAAAGTATAACACTTTTATTGAAACGAAATTGCTTGAGGAGCGAACAGAACTCCGGTATTCGGGTAAGAGTGATAAGGAAATCCGAGAACAGTTGCAAAAGAAATACTATGCAGAACGTGTGTTTAACCTTCTTATGGAGCGGGATTATGGATTTGAAAACCATGATCGCGTTACAGTTCCTGTTGGCAACGGAACGGTTGAAATCATGGATCTCTACAAGGCAGAGACAATGTTTGCGGTCAAAATTGGTAGCACATCGGGAAAGTTGTGCTATGCTGTTGACCAATCACTGGAAGCTCTGAAATTGTACAAGCATAATCAACTGGATAATATGCCTGTAATTAATGTCTGCTGACCAACCCAAAAAGCATTGCGACACAAGGCAATCCCGGCAATCTGTGCTATAATAGGTGCAAGGGAAACGACAAAAAGCGGGCAAAACCCTTG
>OJRI01000050.1_pt1 | contig 91662 bp, 71 predicted proteins | sample 1599151 | NCBI WGS metagenome assembly OJRI01 (sample SAMN03922457, study PRJEB24848) | human gut metagenome | isolation source: stool sample | host: Homo sapiens | place: Germany | collected 2009-11
AATACTGATTATCAGTTATTTAATTTTTCAAAGATTTTTGCTCTCAGAAGGGCTTTCCTGCCGCCGGACCGCTTGCCGCCGACTGCCAGGCGCCTTTAAGCTGCGGCCATGACATCACTTTCCCGGCTCCCGGAGCGGGATAAATACGCTCGCCGTTGAGCACCAGCGAGGCGTAAACGTGACCTGACGGACCTCGGTAAAGCTCCACGTCGAGGTATGCCCCGAGCGGTATGAAATTGGTGTCGTCCCACTCGTAGATGAGGTCTTTCGGCTCGGCGAACTGCCGGTTGATGCCGGGAATCTGCATCAGCGAAAGGAGCGGCAGCAGGGTCTCGGCATGGGCGAAATAAAGGTATGAGCGTGTGTCGGAACCTTCGGCGCCCATATTGTCGGCGTCGTCGATCACGCGCTCCAGCAGCGGCGCGGCTGCGGTGGCGGGCACGGCGCTGTATCGTGTGGAGCTTCGTTGCAGCCAGTGCCGCAGGTTGGCGGCGTCATGGCAGCGGCTCAGTTCACCGCTTTTCATATATTGCGACACGTCGGCGGTGATTCCGGCAGCTTGCAACGAGCTGAGAACGGCATACATCTTCATGGTGGTGGCGCGCTCCTGCTCCTTGCTCAGCCCCGATGTCTTGCTGAAAAGACGTTTCGCGGGGCCGGTAGGTATTTCTTTCTTCACGAACTCTTCGTAGATGCCGCTCCATGTGCCGTCCTTGAGGAAGGCCAGGAACTGCGCGTCGGTGTCGAAGAAGCGCAGCAGCGGGTCGTATTGCGGTTCGGTGCCTTCGTCGATGGCAAGTGAGGGCGCCAGTGCGGCCAACCGTGAGACGAAAGCCTGCATTGACTGGTGTGCGCGCAGTACGGCAGTGGAACGGGCCACGATGCGTCCGGACGTCAGCAGCTCCGGGTGCTCATGGGCAAACTGTTCTGCCAGGGCGCTTTCCTCCTGATAGCCGAGCGGCGTGAGCTGCCCCCAGCGCCCGGCCGTGGTGGATGCCACGTCGTTCAGCAACCGGAGGAAGGAAGCTCCGTCGGCCGACAGCCGTCCGGCTCCCTGTGCTTCTGTCAGCAGGCCGCGGAGTTCCTCCACGGTTTTGTCTGAGGTAAGGAAGCGTGCTCCGTGGCGTGCCACGCGCACCACTCCGACGCCGGTCAGCGAGTCGGGCACTGCCTCGGGTGTGCGGTCGAGGTTTATCGGCGTCATGGAGCCTTCCCACTGCACCTGTGCGGCCACTGCGCCGCACAGCAGCAGGCAAGTTGCGATATTGCGTAAAAGTGTCTTCATAGCAGTCTTTGGTTTCCATTTGGAACAAACGCACCGCCTGAAATGTTGGCCTTCACCCGAAAGAATGGGGATGTGTTAAAACTTTAAACGGTGTTAAAACGTTCACAAACAAAAAAGGATACACTATGAACACACAGAACAGCGGCGCCGCGAACGCAGAGATGTTCGCCCGCGCAAAGGAAAGTATAGCACAGGATATGGAAGCGCGCAACATCGGCGCTATCATCTGGGACAATGCGTCCGCCAATTTCCACCAGATTCCGGAAATAGAGCTGGTGTGCCCCTCCACGGGCAATACGCGCACGGCGCGTATCACCGGCCTTTACCTATATAAAGATAACGTCTATCTCATGGAGGAGGACTCTGTGGGTGTTTCCGTCGGCGATTTCTACGACCACAACACGGAGGTGAAACCTACGGTCGTCACCCTTACCCCCGATATGGCGGAGAAGTCGCTCGGCGACCCGGACCGCGAAGATGGTTATACCCGCCAGGGATCGCTCGAAGAGTGGACCGTCATTGCCGACGCCTATTTCGAGGCGCTTGCCGAGCAGTAAGATGATAGCGTGCGCGGTTTTGCTGAAAAAGTGATACCGCCCTGTGCTTATGGAATTTTGCCATTCTTTATTGGAAGAGGGAGCCTGCGTCGGCTTCCTCTGCTTTGTTTTGTCAATGAATATGTGTCATATTGCGCTGTGAAAAGCCAAGTGCAGTGGGTTCCCCGGTGAAAATTAAAGTGAAGCGGTATGAATATGGAATATTGCTATTATTAAACATGGCAACGGGCGTCTGTATAGTATTTCTTTCTTTATTTTGTCAATGAAAAAGTGTCAGGATGTATTATTTGAGGCGTCTTTGCGCTGTTTCCAATGTATGCTAAGAATGGTTAAAACGAAACAGCTGGAAAAATTTTTTTGAAAAATTTGGTGAAAAACTTTTAAATTCCAAAAATAAGCTGTAAATTTGCACACGAAGACAGGGAATAACGCATTGAAGCCGTTTTCCCGTGTGCGGGAATCACGGCGCGGCATGTTTTTAATGCTATTGCTTTTTTATGTGCCTTGCGCGGCATTTCTGTTTTTGAATATAAGGAGAGTTTTATGGTACATCTTATACTAACTTAATAGACTCGTTATGCTAAAATTTTCTACTTTTAATCTTGCCGGACTGGCTATGGCGGCTCTCGTGGCGTTGCCGTTGTCGGCTCAGGGCCAGACGTTACTGGAGGAGAATTTCGAGAGCATACACCCCGAGGGTGATTCGCACTATGCTTCGCTTGAAACTCTGACAGGATGGGAAAGGGTGGAACCCAACGCCACCGCCAATTTCCCGAAACGCTGGTGTATCTATGCTTCCGGTTCGGAAAATAACCGCAACAATTCCGCTTATATCGACATCTCGGACTATTCGGGGGCTACATATAAAGGTTCAAACTATCTGCTGACACCGTGGGTGACGCTTGACGGTGCCGCTTCGGTGCAGTTCACCTGGGCCTCCTCGGCCATGGCGCGCGAAAACAAGGAGTATGACCTGCGCGTGCGCGTGGTGGAAGAGGGGAAGGAGATAACTGCAAATCCCTTCATATTCTCCATCAACGACCCCGACATGGTGCGCGAAAGCGGCGTTCCCGAGGTCAATTACGGCTGGTATACCGTGCCCTGGGAGGGATGGGCCAAGAATGTCTCTACGCTCGACCTCTCGCAGTATGCGGGCAAGAAAATACGCATAGCTTTCGAGTATTGGTACAACGGCTGCAACAAGCTCAACTCAATAGAACTCGACAACGTGAAGATATTCCGCTCGCAGGCAGTCGACGGCCCCAAACCCGCCACCTCCATCAGCGAGTGGGATTTCGGGAAGGTATATGTAGGTTCCAAGATGCTGTCGGAAGTCTTCACTCTGCGCAACAGCGGCAAAGACCTGCTGACCGTCAGCGGTTACGACGCTTCAAACGGCTTCTCGCTGATATGCGAGAAACCGGCCTCGGAAATCAGCCTGAGCAAGAACGAGGAGGTGCGCATGCAGATAGTCTACGACGCCTCGATGACCTCTGCGGCCACCGGCAACGTCACCATCCACACCAACGGCGGCGACGCCGAGGTGGCAGTCCGCGCCTCCAAGCAGATGCTCCCCGAGGGTTACAGCTTCGAGGGCTTCGAGGGGTGCGAAAAGGTGTTCCCGCCGGCCGGCTGGACGGTCAACGGCTCCTGGCGTGTCATCGAATCCCCGATAGAGGGTTATCTCGCGGCTTATTCGATGGCCGACCTCGAGCCGGCTGCCCATGACCTGATAACACCGCGCCTCGACGGCTCCGCCGGTTCCCTCACTTTCGAGTTCGACTACTATGACCTCTCCAACGAGGAGGAAGGCCTGGGATGCGACAACACGGTGGACGTCTTCTTCTCGAAGGACGGCGGCCTTACGTGGAAACTGCTCAAGACATACGACTACAACGGCCCGTACAACGAACGTATACACCAGAAATTTACAGAACAGACCGACGGCTCTGACAACTGCTTCTTCAAGATTGCATACGAACCCCTGGAGGAATATGACACCGAATACGGTCCCGAAATCTCGATATTCTACGTTGATGCCGTCATACTGCCGACGCTCTATGGAGCCGATGCGGCTCCGTCGAAACCGGAACTCACTGCCCCGGCGGCAGATGCACGTGACATTTATCCCAAGGGCATAGCGCTGTCATGGAAACCCGCGCAGTTCGCCGACGGCTATAAACTCTACGTGGGCAGCGACGGCGCCGCCACGAATCTTGTAAACGGCCTCGACCTCGGCAACGCACTGGAATATACCATTGCTGAAGCGGCATACGCCACTACTTACAACTGGTATGTGGAAGCTTATAACGGCAAAGGCTCCTCCAAGTCAGGCACGCGCGCGTTCACCACGCAGGCCGATGTCACGGTGCGCTCCCTCCCCTGGAAAGAAGGATTCGAAAGCGGACTCTTCCCGCCGGTAGGATGGGTGGCCGACAACTGTCAGTACACCAAATGGTCCACCTCCGATTTCGGCCCTATGGAGGGCAAATATGCCGCCTGCGTGCAGGCCGGTCTCGTCGGTGACGTGGCAACGCTCACAACACCCGACATAGTGCTTCCCGCCGAGCCCGCTTACCTCTCTTACTTCTGGGGCGACGGCTCCGGCGCTTACCTGAAGATAGACGAGAGCGGCACCATGAAGAACCCGACGCAGGGCTCCAACGGAATAGCCGACCTCGACCTCGAAATCTATGCCGACGGCCAGTGGCACCACCTCGCCAAACTCTCTGACCCCAATGCCGACGACAACCTCTACTGGTACCGCGAACGCATAGACCTCACCCCCTACGCCGGCAAGACGGTGGCGCTGCGCTGGAAACGCTCCATCTTCAATTATTCCAAGGGCCGCACAGCTGTCATTGACAACATAGCCCTCGAAAACATCGTGGGCGAGAAGCTCAGCCTCAACTTCGACTCCTGGGACGCCATGAAGGTCAACTATAACGCGTCGGTATCCTCCGGCAACATCTTTACCCTGCTCAACGACGGCAGCAATGAAGCGGAGGTGGCAAGCGTGACCTTCACCGGCACATGCTTCGAGACCTCGCTGAAGGCCGGCGACAAGATAGCCTCGGCTTCCGGAATACCCTTCTATGTCAAGTTCAACGCCGGACAGACCGCCGACGAGGTCAGCGACGTGATGACCGTAACAACCCGCGGAGGCGCTACGGTATCGATGAACCTCCACGGCATAGCGATGCCCGAGGATACACGCTTCTACGGCTTTGAAACCGACGAAGTAGGTTCGCTCCAGCCCAAGGAATTCATTACAGTCGATGAAGACCGCGCAAGTTGCATCCCCCTCGGATACGTGACATATCCCAACCGCGGACTCCCCCAGGCCTTCATGGTCATCAACTATAAGAAAGTGGACTGGCCCAACCCCTATCCCAATACCGGCGACCAGAACCTGGTTTCGTTCGCCACGATGACATACACGACGGCTGACTGGATCATCAAACGTGACCTTACCGCCACGTCCGACTCCAAGTTCGAGTTCTGGGGCCGCAACTACGAGCACTTCGACCCCTACGGACCGGCAGTCTTCTCGAGCGCCAAGTGCGACGTCATGGTAAGCCAGGCCGAAGACCCCACCGACCTCACACAGTACGAGCGTGTGGCGACATACACCCTGGAGTGCCCCGTCAAGGAGGAATACAAACAGTTCGTCACCGACCTGGGCGAATATGCCGGCAAGAAGATTCATGTGGCCATGGTAAGCCGCGTTGACACCAACGGCCTCGCCTATCTCTACGACGACTTCACATACCACCACTTCACCTTCGACCTCTCCGGCATCTCGTCGGTAGTCAGCGATGACGTCAAGGTCCGCGTAGAGGGCGACATGGTGCTGGTTGAAGGCGCCGAGGCAAGCCTCAGCATCTACAACATGGCCGGTATGGAAATGATGAACGCACGGGGCAATAGCCTGAATATCGGCGGTCTGCAAGCCGGAGTCTATCTCTTGCGCGTCAACGCCGGCGGTGCCGTAAGCACGCTGCGCTTCGTGAAACGTTAAACAAGCAACCCTTCAATCTAACCAATTCCGGCGCGGCGTCCCAATCCGTGCGTCGCGCCGGAAATACCCCACAACGCCGGCGCCCCACAGCGCCGACGTCCCCTCCCGAACCTCTCTCTGCCCCACACAGCCACGCGCCCCTGATGCAAAGCCGCAGTAGAGCGCAAAACTGCCCCGCTTGCCGCCGCTACGCAGATAAAAACATTGGACGTCCCCGACCGCAACACACACACATTGTCAAAAGGAACAAACGGGCGTGTGCTGAACCAAGAGCGAAGCTGTCACAAGCACGACGGCTTCGGAAATGACAGAAGAAGCCGCCGGAAACTTCCGCAAAAGAAGGAGCGGCCTCCCGACGCATAGACAATCGGAAACTTTAGCAAGGCGCTTTCCCCGAAAATGAAGAGTTGAATACTTTTAATATTAACCAATTAAACAAACTATTCCTATGAAGAAATTATTACTTCTCGGACTTCTTGCCGCCTCGCTGGCCATGCCGGCGGCTGCAGAAGAGGTTACGGTGACGGGTAACGACTTCACGGTAGAATCCAGTAGCCTGACAGGCGTCCCCGAAGGGTGGAACCTGCTCAAAATGGGCGGCGGAGGCTCGTGGACCTACTATTCGTCACTCGGAGACATCGAAACTTCCGCATCCTCCTACGGAAGCAACAACACCATCATCATCACCCCGCAAATCATGGGCAACCTCCAGATTAAATGGTGCGCCCAGTATGACGACTCCGGCATGGGCTGGGGCGATGATGATCCGTACGGTGCTTCCGGTAATGTCTACATCTTCAAGATGAAGTACAACGAGGAAACCCAAGCCTGGGAGAAGGAATCCACAAGCTACTTGAAATCTGAAAACTCCTGGAGCACCGATTCCGGTTCTACAACCACAAATTACGATACCGGCTACAGCGGAGGTTACTACGGTATAGCCTTTACGACAGCAGGTTTCCACTCCATCACTTATACAGCGTATGACCCCAATGTGGAAGTGAAGAGCATGCAGATAACCAGCGCCAACCTTGCCGTTTCCGGTTCTGACAAATTGTCGGAAAGCGAAGCCGGCGCGGACATACCGTATTCAGTGAAAGTAAAAGTAACCAACAACGGTACGGTAGCGCTCAATCCCGGCGACGAAGGTTATACATTCTCGCTGATGGCCGCTTCCTCCAACACCCTTACCGACACCAACGGCGCTCCCATAGCCACATGGACTCCCACCGAAAGCCTCGCCGTAGGTGAGTCCAAAGAGTTCGTTATGAGCGGCACTTATAAGATTCAGGACCTTATCGATGCAGGTGTTGAAAAGAGCAGCAGTTATGGATATTACCGTTTCGCCCTGCACGCAAAGGAGAATGTAACCGGAAACTCCAAGTATGTTTACTGGATGGAGGTTTATCCCTACGAAATGTTCTATAAGGTATATTGCAGCGGCGACAACCTCGCTGTAAAAGGCCTGAACTTCGGTGTCGTATCCGAAGACGCCACTACAAACGGTTCCAAACATATCTATATCCAGAACAGTGGCGCGGTTCCCCTCGCCGTTACCGGCATCGAGCTTCCCGCAGGCTTCATCTGCGACCAGGACTTCACCAACTTCGTGGTAGGACCGGTCACCGCAGCCAGCGACGAACGCACAAAATATCTCGACATCAAGGTTGACCCTGCCGCTTCAGGCATCCTCACGGGTACTGCCAAGTTCATCATCACGGGCGACGAGAACCCCGTGACCTTCAATCTTACCGCCAAAAAAGTGGCTCCGGGCATGTGGCTCGAAACTTTCGAGAACGGTTCTGCTCCTTCGGGATGGATTCTCAACGGCGCGGCCGTCAGCGAGTTGAGCTATTCCTGGACTATCAGCGGCACATCAAGCGATGTTCTCACTAGCAGCACACGCTATTCGCTTGAAGAAGAGGCAAATGCCTCTTACGGCATCACTCCGAAACTCCGTGCGGCCGAGGGTGACATTATGGCTATCGAAGCAAGAACCCAAAACTACAATTATGACGACGCCTGGATCAACATCTATTCTTCGCCCGACCGCGAAAACTGGACCCTCGTATCGCGAATACGCAAATACAACATCGAGGATGCGGATCTCCACTTCCCCGAAAACAACAAGATGGCCGAGTACACTTTCCCGATGACGGCCGGTGACAACTACTACAAGTTCGTCTTGTCATACGCTCAGATTGACAACCTCATGGGCGGCGAGCGCGTTGCCGTTGCACACGACATGGCCATTATTGGCACAACGCTTCCCGCCGCAGCTAAAGTCAACAACGTTTACAACGGCACGGTAAGAGTACGTAATATCAACACCGCAGCCGAAGCTGCCGGTACATACGCAGTTAACCTCCTCGAGGATGGCGAAATAGTCGCTACGGTAACCGAAACTCCGGAAATTGCTGCCGGCGCAGAAGTTACGATCCCCGTTTCCTACACTCCGCACAACGCAGGTGTCCGTAACCTGTCGGCCAACGTGGTTTTCGACGACCTTACAATGTCATCGGATCCCGTAGAGATTAATGTAGCCGAAGAGTCGTTTGACGGCAAAGCAATCGTAGGCGAAGGTTCTCTGATGAGCACAGCCAGCGGTAACAATGTAGCTCCCGGTAATTTTTATAATAAGAAGAACCTCGTAAGCCAGCTCTACACCCAGGAACAGCTCTCAGCCGCCGGCATCCTTCCCGGTACCGTAATCACCGGTATCTCTTATATGGGCTATAATGCCGAGACTTCAAAGGAACTTAAGGGCACCGTCAAGTACTGGATTACAAGTACAGAATTTACCGAACTTGCCAAGACCGACGTAATCGAGACTCCCGACGAAGCTATGGTTGCAAACATCTCTGACTACGAGATCCAGCGCATCGGCACTGCCGACTCTCCCGTCGAGGTTATATCAATACCGTTCGACCAACCTTATACCTACACAGGGGGCAACATCATCGTTACTGACCTCTTCGATCTCCCCAACTGGACAAGCCGTGTTTACCTATTTGTAAACACTGCCATCAAGAACCAGACCATCATCCGTTCCGACGACTGCAACAGCGGTACTATCGAAGCCAAGGATCCGAAAGACCCGAAGGGTTTCACGCAGACCATCTTCTCATACCAGGCCGAGCCTACTTACATGCAGGGTACCGTCACTGAAGCTCCTGCCCAGGCACGCGCTGCCGGCGACGCCATAGAAGGCGCTCTCGTAACCCTGACAAGCGGCGACGTTATCTACTCCGGTACTTCGGACGCCGAAGGTCACTATCAGATTCCCGTAGTGCAGACCGACAAAGAGTACAACGTCAAGGTGACCAAGGAAGGTTACCTGGATTACGAAGAAGAAGCTCCGGTTTCCTTCGCGGGCGGTAACGTGGACCTCAACATCCAGCTCGTCAAGGACACCGTCAGCGGTATCGGTTCCGTAGAGGCCGAAAGCGTGAATGTAAGTATCCGCGGCAACGTCATCACAGTCGCCGGCGCAGAGGATGCTCAGCTCGCCGTATTCGCTCTCAACGGTATGGAGGTGGCCCGCGCACAGGGCAACACCATAAGCACCGCAAACCTCGCAAATGGCGTTTACGTGCTCAGAGTGGAATCCGCTCAGGGTTCAGCTTCCGTCCGCTTCGTGAAACGCTAACCATACGCGCATAATCCCCGGGTTTCTCCCTTCCCGGAGGGCAGGGACCGTAAGATAAACAGTAATGTCCCGTCCGCAATTCTAATTGCGGACGGGATTCACAAACAACAGCTCCGGGACACGGCCAACGCCCTCCCGGAGCACCAAAAATAACCTGTACCACCCAGCTTATATGAACAGACTTATACTTGCATCCATGCTGCTGACGGGCGCACTTGCCGCCCGCGCAACCGTCGTGACTGGAGTCGTCACCGAGCAAGGGAGTGGCTCGCCCGTCTCCGGCGCCACTGTAACCATGACTCTCGATGACAAGACGTACACCACGGAATCGTCGGGCGACGGTTCCTATTCGCTGCAGTTCCCGTACTCCGCACATTCCGGCACCCTGAAGGTGGAAAGCGATTATCACTACGCGCAGATATCCACCTTCATGGCCTCGCAGGACGGCACCTTCACCCGCGATTATTCGCTGAAACCCTTCGGCACAAGCCGTGAGTTCAGCTTCACCCTCAACGTCAACAACCCGGCGGGACAGAGCCTCGAGGGCGTTTCATACGCATTGCATTGCGACCGTTTCGACATAGATTACAGTTCGTCCGAGACCACGCTCAACGCCTCCGGCACGAGCCGCCTCAACGTCTATCCCGGACGCCATTCCTTCACCCTCGCGGTGCCGGGGATGAAGCCGGTGCGCCAGTCGGTTCTCGTCAACGGAAACAAGACCATAAACGTGACCCTTGAGGAAAACATAGAGGCGCCATACGCCCTCAATGCCGTGCAGCGGCACAACGCCTATGACGGCACCAACTCGGTGCTTCTCGACTGGAACAGCGAGCTTGCGCTCTTCAGCGACGACTTCGAGAGCTACAGCCCCTTCACCACCGACCCGCGCCCCTGGACCGGCCTCGACCTCGACGGACAGACCGCCGCCCCGATACAGGGCAGCTATCCCAACCGCGAGACCATGCAATACATCACCATCCCCAACCCGTGGGAAGTGGACCCGGCGTGGGACGTGCAGTATTACTACACCATGGCGCCGCGCTCCGGGCGCCAGTACGCCGCCTTCGTGCAGCCCTCGGCCGGAAGTAACAACGACTGGTTCATAACCCCTCGGGTGACGCTCGACCAGAAGGACAATTACCTCCGCTTCTATATGCGTACCGCCGACGCAACGGCCGGCCGTCTGAAAGTGGGAATCACCACCGAAGAGAATCCCAAAGCATCCGACTTCTTCACCATCTCCGAGGGGAACTGGCTCCGTCCCGGCTATGAAGAGTGGGAAGAGGTGATAATCCCGCTCGACGAATATGCCGGCGAGACGGTGCGCATCGGCTTCCATTGCACCAGCGAACAGGGCGCCGTCATGACTATGCTCGACGATGTCTTCATCGGCCGCATAACCGTGGCCGGAAAGCGCGCGCAGCGTATGCCGGCAAAGTCCCCCGCCAATCCCAACGAGACGTTCATCATTACGCTCGACGGAAAACAGGTGGGCACTACCGACGGCTACAGCTTCACGGTAGAGGACGTCGGCTACGGCTACCACACCGTCGGAGTGCAGTCCAAGGTGCTCACCGGAGTTTCCGAGGTCACGACCGCCAACGTCTACTTCGACGAGACGCGCTATGCCCCCGTCACCCTCAACGCCACGGCCAACAACGGCCTTTCCACCGACGGAATTTCCATTGACATCACCGGCAAGGACGACGCCAAATATAACGTGGCACTCTCCGGCGGCACGGCACGCCTCGCCGCCCTCGAAAAGGGTGAATACACCTTCGCCGCCGACGCTCCCGGCTACGAGAAACTCAGCAAGACGGTGAATGTGAGCGCCTCCGTTACCGTCGACCTCACGCTCATAGAGGAACTCGTGGCGCCCTTCAACGTCACCGCCGATCTCACGAACCACTCCGACGGCACCTTCTCGGCACTGATGCAGTGGAACCGCGACCTCGGCTTCCGGGACAGCTTCGAGGAATACGATGACTTCGCCACCGGCACCTTCGGCGGCTGGCGCACACGCAACTACAACGGCGAACACCAGGTGTCGTACCCCGTCTCGTTCGGCGGTTATGAGGTGAACTTCCCCGGCGCCTCCACTCAGTCGAAACCTGTGTCGATGCCGCCGATGGTTTTCAATCCGCTGCGCACCTCCCCGTCGCTTCAGGACGACGGAGCATTCCTCGCCCCCGACGGCAACAAGTACGTGGCCTTCTTCGGTCCGCAAAGCGCCGCCAGCGACAAATGGCTCTGTTCCCCGAAAATCAAGATTTACAACGGTTACGAGTTCTCCTTCACAGCAAAAGCTTACCCCGTATATCCCGAAACGTTTGAAATCTGCGTGGCCACGGAAGGCACGTGGCCGGAAAACTTCACCGTCCTCGATGCCGTGACTTGCAGTTACGACCAGTGGACGCGTTACACCGTGGACCTTTCGGAATACGCCGGCCGCGAAGTGTACGTCGGACTCCATCATGTGACCTACGACGGATTCGTGGGCCAGGTCGACGACGTGGCAGTGGCACCTGCCGAAGAGGCCGCAACCCACGGCTCGGGTTTCGCACAGAACTACACCGTCTCGCTCGACGGCACGGCGGTGGCCTCCACCGAAGAGACATCCTATAACCTGAGCCACCTCAGCAACGGAGACCACACCGTAGGCATCAAGGCCAACTTCCGCACCGGCACGTCGCAGGAAACCACCTATCTGCTGAGCCGCAGCGGCATCACTGGCGTTCCCGAACTTGCAGCGCGCCTGACCACAGCCCCCGGCCAAATCATCATCGAAGCCTCGGCTCCCACAGACTATACGGTAACTACGCCCTCGGCCCTGACGGTAGCGCGAGGCACCGCATCCGGTATCGTAGCCATCCCGGCCGCCCCCGGCATATACATGGTGACCCTCGGCACCAAGACGCTGAAAGTAACCCTCCGCTAAGCCGTATGAGAATCCAAAGAACCGAGAGAACCTCGAGAAGCCCGATAATAAATAAAGCCCGGAAATTTCCGGGCTTTATTTATTATCAGTAGTGGAAGGCGGCTGTCGCGATGAGAGTCCGCTTTTTTCGGCGTCGGCTTTTACATTCCGGGGGGAGGTCCGGTGGGGCGTTGGCCGCGGGGCATTCCGCCGGGAGGAGGCCCGGCGGGACCGTCGCCCTCGGGGTGGCGGCGTTCGCCGTCGATCTTCGGAATGTTGCTGCGCGAGCCGAAGGTGTTGAATTTCCATGTCAGCGTCACCATGCCGTAGCGCGTGAGGTCGTTGACGCGCATGTCGGTGATCATAGCTGCCGAGACGGTGCGCGAGATGTTCTTCTTCTGTTGCAGGATGTCATAGACGCTGAGCGAGACGGTGAGTTGCTTGTCGCGCAGGAAAGAGTAGGAGAGTTGCGCGTTCCAGAGCCATTGCGTGGTGTTGAGTCCAGAGGAATATCCGCGTGTTGCGGCCATGTTGAGGTCGGTGGTGAGTTCCAGTCCGAAGGGGAAGTACAGTGCGCCGTCGGCGGTGAATCCGTAGCAGTGGAGCGTACGGTCGGGTTGCTGCCCGAGCGAGGAGGTGGCGCGTTGCAGCGTGTAGGTAGGCGCTACGGAGAGCTGGAACAGGTCGGAGGTGAATGTGATACCGGCCGAGGGTGCCAGTTGGAAGTTGCCGCTGCGGTTTTTCTTGCCGTCGATGAATCCGGCGGTGGAGCGGAAGGAGGTCATCAGCCGTGCGTCGAGGCGCCATTTGCGGTTGCGGAAAGGCTGCGAGAACATACCCATGGCCATGAGGTTTAGGTTGCCGTTCACGTTGGCGTAGGTAGTTGTGCGCGCGCCGGTCTCCGGGTCGGCGGTGGTTTTTTGCACCACGTCGTCGGTGGTGTAGGAAATGTGCGCCATGGCGTTGAGGGAGCGTTGCGCGTCGGTGTTGAAATCGGAAAAGCGCACCATCAGCGTCTGCGTGAATGAGGGTTTGAGGTCGGGGTTGCCGACCTTTATGTGCAGCGGGTCGGAGACATCGGCCACGGGTTGCAGTTGCGTCATGGAGGGTTGCGAGGTGCGGGCGCGGTAGTTGGCCATCAGGGAGCGCTGCTGTCCCATTTTCCAGCGTAGGCGCAGGAATGGAGAGAAGTTCCATGCCCAGCGCGCCGGGATGCTGCGCGCGTCGTTTATCAAGTCATCGCTCTTCGACTCCGACGGCGAGAAAATCATGCCCGCCTGGAGGTTGAAGTTTTTCGATACCTTCTTATATCCCACTTGCAGTTCCTGCGAGAAGAAGTCGTTGCGGAAGCGGTTCGAGAGGGAGTTGTCGAGTTCGGCTCCATCGGGAACATCTGAACCGGGACGGCCGAGCGGGAGGTAGAGCTCGGGGTCGAGTCCGTATGTGAGCCGGTCGGCGTTGTTGAAGCGGTAGTTGAGGCGGTAGGCCACGGTCAGGTAATTTCCGTGCGCGGCGTTGCCGAGCGGCTCGGTCCACGTGAGGCGCCCGTCGATGGTCGACGACCAGCTGCGCGTGTCCAGATAGCGGAGCAGTTCGTCGTCGTCCTGGTGCAGCAGGTAGTAGGCTATCCGGCTCCAGGAGTTCTCGTACTGCCGGGTGTCGGAATAAGAATACTGTATCTGCGTGCTGAACGAGCGGCCGGGATGCGAGAGGAAGTTGTGGTTGAAGATGAGGTTCCCGGAGGTGGATAGCGACGTTCCGCGCACGCGGCGCTGCTTGTCGCTGCGGTTGACGAGCGAGCGCGAAGCGTCGCCGGCACGGAGTGCCGAGGTGTCGTTCAGCTCCTGGTCACGCCACGAATAGCGGAACGAGGGGCGGAACTCGAGAGTATTTGCCGGGTCTATCTTCCATTGCAGGCGGAAGTCGGCCGAGATGTTGTGGCCGCGGTCGCGCGTGCCGGAGAAGGAACTTAGGTAGCTCGTGGAGTCGGGGAAGAGGTATTGCGTTTCGGAGAACTCGCGTGCCTTGCGGTCGGAGTGCGAGTATATGATGTTGCCGCCCACGCGCAGCGAGTCCCCTTTGCCCACGTTGAAGTTGATGCCGAAGTGCTGTGTGGAGTTGATGCCGTTGTTACCTCCGAATCCTCCGAATCCTCCGCGGCCGCGGTCGGTGAATCCCATCTCGTTGATATTGTTGCCTCCGGCAAGGAGCGTTATCTGGTTGCCGTCGTGGAAGCGGTTGATGTTTGCGGAAAACTTGTATCGGCCGTCGGTGCCGTATCCGGCCTCGGCGTTGCCGAACCATCCGTTCTGCATCCCTTTCTTCACGGTAAGGTTGATGACGGTTTCCTCCTCGCCGTCATCGACGCCGGTCATGCGCGCCAGGTCGCTCTTGCGGTCCACTACCTGCACCTTGTCTATCATGGATGAGGGGAGGTTTTTGGTGGCGGCCTGCGGGTCGTCGCCGAAAAACTCCTTGCCGTCCACCAGGATTTTGGTTATTGTCTTTCCGCCGGAGGAGATTGAGCCGTCGCTGCCCACGGTGACGCCGGGGAGGCGCTTCAGCAGGTCGCCGACAGTGGCGTTTACGGCCGTGTGGTATGAGTCGGCGTTATATTCCAGGGTGTCCTCTTTGGCTATGACGGCGGTCTTGACGCCGCGCACCACCACTTCGGCGAGCATCGTGGCGTCGTCGCTGAGGGTCACCGGCTCAATGTGTAGCGTATCGACTGAGTCGGGGACGGTCAGGGAAAGGTTCGCCGGCTTGGCGTCGAGGCTTGTTATGGCGATGCGGTATTTCCCGGGAACCACGTCGGGTAGGGCGAAGCGGCCGTCTGCGTCGGTGTAAGCTCCGGCGGCAGGCACCGAGTCGGCATCCCGGTAAAGGCTTACCAAAGCGCCGGCATATCCACCGCCGCCGGGGTCGACTATGCGTCCGGCAACGTATGAAGCCATTGTCAGTGCCGCTCCACTGAAGAGCATGGCGAGCGGCAGGAAGTTTCGTAGTTTCCTCATGTCGTTTTTGTTATAGTGGTGCAAAAGTAGCTCTTGAAAATGAAGAGCTACTTACGTATTCAGCAAGCTTACGGCGGCAAAGTTAAAAATTTGACCCCGATAAATGTTAATTTAACATATTAAAAATGCTTAACTCTCTGCTAAAAAAACAAAATCGCCTCTCGGTCGGTTCCCTCTTTTTTGTCCTGCGAATCCGATTTATTTGGTGGATTTGCGTTTTTTTACTAACTTCGCAGAAAAGATTCAGTTATGACTTTCAAATCCATAAACATAGGGGGACGGCTGATGGAGTTCGACCGCCCCAAGGTGATGGGAATCATCAATGTGACGCCAGACTCTTTTTACAGCGGGAGCCGCACCCCGGGTTGCGCCGCCATAGAACGCCGCGCCGTGGAAATGGTGGAGCAGGGGGTGGATATTTTCGACATCGGCGGCTACAGCACCCGCCCCGGCGCCGACGAGATTTCGCCCGAAGAGGAGTACGGGCGCTTGGACCGCGGCCTGGAAGTATTGCGCCGTGTGGCACCCGATGTGCCGGTATCGGTCGACACGTTCCGCGCCGGTGTGGCACGCAAATGCGTGGAAAACTGGGGGGTGGAGATTATCAACGACATAGCGGGCGGCACTCTCGACCCGGACATGTTCGCCACCATAGCCGACCTCAAGGTGGCATACGTGCTGATGCATACGCGCGGGACGCCCGCCACCATGCAGCAACTAACCGACTACGGCGACGTCACCGCCGAAGTGCTTTCCGACCTTATGGCGAAGGTGCGTCAGCTACGCCTGCTGGGCGTAAACGACATTATCCTCGACCCCGGATTCGGTTTTGCCAAGACGACGGGCCAGAATTTCCGGCTGCTGGCCGAGCTGAAAGTCTTCGTTGACACCGGACTGCCGGTACTTGCCGGACTGTCGCGCAAAAGCATGATATGGCGCTCGCTGGGAACCACGCCGGCCGAGTCGCTCACCGGAACGACGGTACTCGACACCGTGGCGCTGATGGCCGGCGCCGACATACTGCGCGTACACGATGTCCGCGACGCCAAGGAAAATGTCCTGCTCATAGAGAAACTGCGTGACAACTCCCGCTGACCTATGCTCGACTTCGGAATAAAAGACATCATCGACATAGCCATAGTGGCGTTGATGCTGCTGTACCTCTACCGCACCATGAAGAAGACCGGCACGCTGAGCCTCTTCTTCGGCGTGCTCTGTTTTATCATCGTGTGGATAGTGGCGTCGGAAATCTTCAACATGCGCCTCACGGGCACTATCCTCGACAAGTTCATGAGCATCGGCCTCATCATCCTGGTAATCCTTTTCCAGGACCAGATAAAGCGGTTTCTCATCGACCTTGGCAGCCACCAGCGGTGGAGTTCGCTACGCCGTCTTTTCCGCCACGACAAGGAACTCGGCGAGGCGGCTCACGCACGCATCATGGCCGTGGTATATGCCTGCATGTCAATGTCCAAGTCCAAGACCGGGGCGCTGATCGTGTTCCAGCGCAAGATGCCGCTCACCGACTATGTGAAGACCGGCGACCGCCTCGACGCCAAGCTCAACATGCGGCTCATAGAGAACATCTTCTTCAAGAACTCGCCGCTGCACGACGGCGCCATGATAATAGACCGTGACAAGATTCTGGCCGCGGGCTGCATCCTCCCGGTGAGCCACGACATGCACATCCCCAAGAGCCTGGGGCTACGCCACCGCGCTGCCCTTGGCATGAGCCAGGCCACGGACGCCGTGTGTGTGATAGTGAGCGAGGAGACCGGCGGCATCTCGATTGCCAAAGACGGCGAGCTGTACGTAAAAGTGACCGCCCTCGACCTCGAGAACATCCTCTCGGCCTCCGGCGTGGAGTAAAGCCTTTTTATATTTATAAAAGTCTTCCTTCAATAGGGGACGGCCGACGGCACGCGCAAGGTGAAGCCCGCCCACAGAATCAGATTTATTTCCCCGAGGCTTTTTATTTTGCCGGGAAGGCTTTGTTTTTTTGTGGTCCCGGCTTTGGATTTTCAAGGAAGATTTCTTTATATTTTGCGGCGGAGGCGTGCTACGGGGATGTGGAGGTTTTCGCGGTATTTGGCTACGGTGCGGCGCGCTACGGGATAACCGGCGGCGACTACGGCCTGGCGCAGCTTTTCGTCGCTGAGCGGGTGTTTCTTGTCTTCATCCTCCACGAGGCGCGTTATCAGTTCCATCACCGCTTTGGCGGTAAATTCCTCGCGTTCGGGCTTTTCCTCCGATTCCGGAGTTTTGCGGCGTCCTCCGTTGTCTACCACCGAGGTGCTGAAAAAGTATTTCAGCGGCAATATACCCCATGGCGTGGCCACAAATTTCTGTGCCGTGGCGCGCGATACCATTGAGATGTCATAGCCTGTGGCTTCCGCGATGTCTTTGATTCCCAACGGTTTGAGCTTGCGTACATCCTGGGTCAGGAAATACTCGCGCTGCGCCTCCACGATGGCGGTCATCACGGAGAAGAGGGTGGTCTGGCGCGTTTTGAGCAGGCGTATATATTCGCGGGCGTCGTTGTAGCGCGTTGTCATGAACTCGGAAGCGCCGGAGAGCTTGCCGGCACGCCGTGCTTCGCGCCGCCGCACGGCGTTCTTTTCCATATCCTTCACCGCGCGGCGGAATGTCTCGGAGATGCGCAGCTCCGGGATGCGGTTGTTCAGCGAGATGGTGATTTCCGAATCGTGGACGTCGACTATGAAGTCCGGGATTACGGGGGCGGCCTGCGAGCCGGGTCCTTCGCCGAGTGCGGCACCCGGTTTCGGGTTTAGCGTAAGTATTTCGGCTACAGCCTCTTCTACGCGCTTTTCGCTGAGATGGAGCTGCGAGATGATGCGGTGGGTGTGCTTCATTGAGAAAGCCTCGAAAGCCTCTTCGAGGATTCGGATGGCGTCGTCGCGCTGCTGCGATCCGGGACGGTGGCGCAGTTGGATGAGCAGACACTCGCGCAGGTCGGAGGCGCCGATGCCGTATGGCTCGAGATTGTGCACCGTATCGAGCGCTTTTTCTACTGTCCGTGGCGAGAGGTCCGCTCCCAGGTCGAAGAGAATGTCGTCGGCGATGCCCTGCGACGTGCGGCGCAGGTAGCCGTTTGAGTCGAGGTTCCCGATAATATAACGCGTGGCGGTGCGGATGTCCGGTTCCAGCGGGAGGGCGCGCAGTTGGTCGAGCAGAATGTCGTATAGCGAGCGGACGTTGTCGGCCGGGATGAATGGGACGGAGTCGTCGTCGCGGCCGGCGTTGCGCACCTGCAGGCGGTAATAGGGTATGTCGTCGGGGTCGGCATAGTCGGCCTTGCGCATCTGCTCGGCCGTTTCGGTGAAGGGGCGACCGTCGTCGGTGGTCTGGGCCGGGGCAGTCTCCTTCTCGGCTTCGAGGGCCGGGTTTTCCTCCACCTCACGACGCACCGCCTCGTCCATTTCCGGAGCGTTGAGTTCCAGCATACGGGCGAGTTGCACCTGCGACTGCGCCAGGTATTGGCGCTGCCTGAGATTGAGCTGCAATGATGATTTTTGAGGCATATCGGTAATCTCTGACGCGAAGTTACAATAAAAAAGCGTAACAAGCACAAAAATATTGCCTGAAATTTTTGTATGTTAGAAAAAAAGACTAATTTTGCACTCTGAAAGTAAACAATAACAAAATGGCAGAGAATAAAAAACATCCCGAAGAGGAAACTAAAATAGAACAGCTTAACGACAACCTGACGAAAGCCGGAGTGAAAGTCGAAGAAAACAAGAAGACGCTGATGATTATCGTAGGTGCCGTCATCGCGGTAGGCCTTTTGGTTGCGGCTTACTTCTACTTCTTCCACAATCCCGGCATCGACAAGGCTTTCGACGCTTACGGCAAGGTGGAGATCGAGAACGGCACTGCAAGCGAGACCGCCAAGGCGGAGGCTTATAAGAAAGTGGCCGACCAGTACGAGGGTTCCGATGCCGGCAAGCTCGCCGCCCTCGAAGCCGCCGAAAACTACTACGACGCCGGCAACTACAAAGCGGCTCTCGCTTATCTCGACAAGTTCGACACAAGCGACGACATCCTGGCTGCCAACGTGCAGATAATGAAGGGTGACTGCTACGTTAACCTCAAGAAATATCCCGAGGCTATCAAGGAGTTCGAGGCCGTAGCCGCATCGCAGGCCGACAACAGCGAGATAGCACCCCGCGCGCTGCTGAAAATTGCCACAGTCTACGAGGCTCAGAACAAGAACAATGAAGCACTGGGCATATACGAGCGCATAAAGAAAGACTTCCCCGCCTTCAACGTGGCCGGCATGTCGATGGATGCATATATCGAGCGTGCCAAGAGCCGCCTGGGTAAGTAACTACCGAAATACACAACTCATATAAAATAATAAAACACTTTTTGCGTATTTATTAAAAAGGCGGCAGGCTTTCGAGCTTGTGGCCTTTTTTGTTTGCAAAAGTCTTGCCGTGTCGCTCCCGGCTTCAGTTTTATTTCAAAGGGGTTAAGCAAAAAGTTTCGGTCGAGCGTTTAATATGAAGTTGCAGCATTTAAGTATCCCGCCATCCCTCCCGGAGGAGAGAGCGGCCTGCGTATAAATGCCGGAGTGCCGGATTAGAAGCTTCGAATATCAGAAGCCTCGAATAAATGAAAGATATATGTAGCTCATAAATCAGGAACTATAAGACTTGTGTATGTTTCTATGACATCCGGGCTTTTTGAATGCGGCTTGCGCCTTCATGGACTCCCATACAGGCGCGGCCTGGAAACAAATTTCGTAAAGTTCCTTAATTTTGGATGGCGGCTAAAATGGTTATTTATGAATACATTCTATAAAATATTGGTAGTCTGGGTGTTCGGTGGGCTGGGTGCCGTAACACGTTACGGCGTGTTGCTGTTTATGGACGCGCGCGGCTTAGCCACCGGCAATTGGCTCGGGTTGCCTACACTCGTCTTCAACGTAACGGCCTGTTTCATCATCGGATTCCTGGCAGGGCTGATTTATACCCACGCGGAGTGGAGCGACACTCTGAAAGGCGCCCTTTCATTGTCGGCAATGACGGGATTTTGCGGAGGATTCTCATCCTTTTCATCCTATACCCTCGACTCATTGCACTATTTCGAAGACGGAAAACTGAACGTATGGGTGGTTTTCGGCGTCCTGACGGTATTTCTGAGCCTGTTTGTATGTGCCCTCGGGTACTGGATAGGCAAGAAATTATGATAGAACCACCGGTGAGGACCATTCGCTTTTATGGTGCCGGCAAGCCGGGGGCATCCGATAACCGGAAGCTGTACGTTCCAGCTGAATATGAACTTTGCTAATCTAAAAAAGATGTAACGACCTATGAAGAAAGAAAGGACTAACTTCGCCAGCAAAGCGGGCATGATAGCGGCCACGGTAGGGTCGGCTGTCGGGCTCGGCAACGTGTGGCGTTTCCCGAACGAAGTGCAGTCGGGCGGCGGGGCTGCATTCCTGATTGTCTATATCCTCTGTATCCTGGTGTTGGGTCTTCCCGTAATGCTCGCGGAGTTCTCGCTGGGCCGCGGCGGGCAGAGCGACGTCATCGGTGTTTACCGAAAACTAACTCCCGGCAAGAAATGGTGGCTGGGGGGAGCCATAGCACTATTGGCCGCCTACACCATCTCGTGCTACTATATGGTGGTGGCCGGATGGACCCTCGAATATCTCGTGCAGTCGGTCAGCGGTTCGCTCTACGAGGTGGCTCCCGGCGGCACGCTGAAGTCGACGCTCGAAGCCACGCTGGCCGAAAACGTGGCCGCCGTGTGGAGTCCGCTCCTCGCCTCGCTGCTTGTGGTGGGCGCAAACATCTTCATACTGCTGCGCGGCGTGCAGAAAGGGATAGAAAAGATGTCGAACATCCTCATGCCGGTGCTCTTCCTGCTCCTGCTCATCCTCTGCTGCGTAACGCTCTCGCTTCCCGGCGCCGCCGACGGCCTTCTCTTCTTCCTGCGCCCTGACTTCTCGGAGGTAACGCCGGCAGTAGTGATGAACGCGCTGGGTCAGGCTTTCTTCTCCCTCTCGCTGGGAATGGGCATACTGGTGACATACTCCTCATACTTCCCAAAACGCGACAATCTGGTGCTCACCGGCGTCACCGTCACGGCGTGCGACTTCCTGGTGGCGCTGCTGATGGGCTTCATCATTTTCCCTGCGGTGATGACCTTCGGCCTTGGGGGCAACGAAGCCGGGCTGGAAAGCACCGCCCTCGTCTTCATAACGCTGCCTGAAGTATTCGCGCAGATGGGCGGCACGCAGGTGTGGTCTACTGTCTTCTTCACGCTCCTTTTCATCGCCGCCGTCACGAGCACCATCTCCATCTCCGAAGTCTCGATACTATACTTCCAGGACCGCCACAGATTCTCGCGCCGCAAGGCCACATTAGTGGTATTGCTGCCGCTTGTGGCGCTGAGCCCGCTATGCTCCCTGAGCAACGGGGTGCTCGCGGACCTGAAGATAGCCGGTCTCACGCTCTTCGACTTCCTGGACACCTACAGTACCAATTTCCTGCTGCCGTTGGCCGCACTGGTGACCTGTATCTATGGCGGCTGGGTATTGAAGCAACAGCGGTTCGTGGAAAGCGAACTGACCAACGGCGGCCGCATCAACCGCTTCTCGGCGCGCTACACCGTCTTCATGATACGCTGGATAGCGCCCCTATGCCTCGGTGCTATCATTGTTTACCAGCTTCTCAATATGCTTTGAACCATGCTTAAGATAATCAATCGTCACAAAACTGAAAATAAAAATTGTGCGAAATTTTTGTGGGAATGAAAAAAATGTTGTAACTTTGCAACGTCTTTAGCGCCGTCGCGTCGGCGTTGGGACCTTTAGGATTGTCTTATGGTGTAATGGTAGCACTGCAGTTTTTGGTTCTGCCTGTCCAGGTTCGAATCCTGGTAAGACAACACAACATAAACCTCAATTCCCCTGCCGCTCAGGGAATTGAGGTTTTTCCCCTCCATGGGGCCAGCACGCCACGGACAGTCCGCTTCGACAAGGAGGAAACTGATTATCCCCACTAATAATCGGGGCATTAACCGAACGGAGCCGGCGGTGGGCCGGCTCCGTTCTTCGTTTAAGGGGGTGGTGTTTCGGGGGTCAGATGGCGTCGTCTTCTACGGTTTCGAGGGCGTCGGCCGCGGGTGCCGGGGTGTCCTGCGTGGCGGCTTCGAGTTTCTTCATTATCGAGAAGATGAAGGCTGCCGATACCAGGCAGATGGCGATGAGGATTACCCACAGTGTCCATACAGGGATTTTACCCCACAGTAGCATCGGGATGGAGACGAGGTAGTTGCCGACGGCGGTGGCGGCGAACCATCCGCCCATCATGGAGCCTTTGAGCTTCGGCGGTGCCACTTTCGAGACGAAGGAGATGCCCATAGGAGAGAGCAGTAGTTCGGCGAAGGTGAGCAGCATGTAGGTGCCGATGAGCCAGTTGGCCGAGACAGCGCCCTGCGTGCCGGTTACCGACATGGAGCCGATGGCCATCACGCCGTATGCGACTGCGGCCATTACCATGCCGTAGCCGATTTTACGCGGTGCCGACGGCTCCTTTTTGCGGCTGGCCAGCCAGCCGAACAGTGCCATGGAGACTGGCGTGAGCGCCACTACATAGAAGGGGTTGAACTGCTGGAATTGCTGCGGCTGAATGGGCTGGTCCAGAGGGTCGGGAGTGTAGCGGTAGAAGAAGTATAGGCCGACGGCCACTGCCGCGAGGATGACGGCGGATACCAGTTTGCCGGTCTTCCCTTTGCTCTGGAAGAGCGAGAAAAGGGCGTAAACGCCGATGGCGATGGTGAGCAGTGCCCATACGTTGAAGCCGATGCGTGTCCAGCCGCCGGCTGTGGGCGACGTGCAGCTCTTGGCGAACTCGGTCAGCGTGGCGCCGTTCTGGTGGAATACCATCCAGAAAAAGATTACCACCGCAAAGACGAGCAGCAGTGCCACTACGCGCTGTTTGGTCTGCTGCGGCGTGAGCGCGGGACCTTCGGCTGCGGCTTTGGCTGCGGCTTTTTTCTCCACGAGTATCTGCTTGAAGGTGCGGCGTCCCAGGAAGTAGATGAGGAAGCTGACCACCAGAGAGAAGCAGGCTACGGCGAAGGCGCGTTCGTAACCGATGGAGAGGGTGTCGATGTAATTGGATGCGAACTGGTTGATGTCTGCGCCTATGGCCATTCCGTTGTCGGCGGCGATGGTCTGAATCTGCGCGGCCACGTCGGCGCCCCCGCCGTCGAGCAGGGCGTTGCAGAGGGCCGGCAACTGTGCCACATACTCGAGACCTTGTCCGTGCATTGCCCAGTTACACATGGCCGTGGCCATCATGGGGGCGAACATGGAACCGATGTTTATGGCCATGTAGAAGATTGAGAAAGCGTTGTCGCGTTGCGCAGAATAGCGCGGGTCGTTGTAGAGGTCGCCTACCATCACTTGCAGGTTGCCCTTGAAGAGGCCGGTGCCGATGGCTATGAGGGCGAGGGCCGCGCAGAGGATGATTAGCGACGAGGTGGAGCGGATGCCGGTGGGAAGGGCCATGACCAGATAGCCGGCGAACATGATGGCGATGCCGGAAACCACGCATTTGGAGAAGCTCCATTTGTCGGCAATCCAGCCGCCTACCAGCGGCATGAAGTAAACGAGAGCCAGGAAGATGGCATAAATCTGTCCGGAGACCGTGGAGTCGAAACCGAACTTGGCCTGCAAGTAAAGCAGGAAGATGGCGAGCATGGTGTAGTAGCCGAAGCGCTCGCCGGTGTTGGCAAGCGAGAGCACATACAGGCCCGCAGGTTGGTTCTTGAACATTTTTATGAGGATTTATAGGTTGATTTTTTCGCGAGATGCCAGCGATTGGCAAAAAACTGATATTAACAAGAAATGCCGGACGGGAGAGTGCCGGCATTTCTGTTTATGGTTTCAGGTTGCGGGAATGTCAGGCTTTGTCGTCGGTGACTTTTTCGAGCCAGTTTACCATGCCGAACATTACGCCCATGGAGATGAGGCAGACGCTTAGGAAGACGGTCCAGGCCACCCAGATGGGGCATGCGTTGTAGATGAGCGGGCCTATCCAGAGCAGAAGGTTGCCGACGGCGGTTGCGCCGAGCCAGAGGCCCTGGCAGAGACCCTGCAGGTGTTTCGGTGCTACTTTAGATACGAACGAAAGTCCCAGCGGCGAGATGAAGAGCTCGGCTACGGTCAGGAAGAAGTAGAGCACGAAGAGAACCCACGGTCCGGATTTGAGAGCTTCGGAAGTTTCGGTGGGGAGTGCTTTGAAAGCTTCGGCCGAGGGATAGCCGTGTATCCACGAAATCACTACCAGGAAGAGGTATGCTATGGATGCGAGACCCATGCCGATGGCGATTTTCTTAGGAGTGGAAATCTCTTTTCCGCGGCGCGAAAGTGCCGAGAATACCCACATAACCAACGGTGTGAGTATGATTACATAGAACGGGTTGAGGGCTTGCCAGATTTCGGGAGCCACGGATTTTGTCACCACGAAGTCGCGTGCGAAGAGCGAGAGTGACGTTCCGTTCTGGTGGAATGAGAACCAGAAGAAGATGGCTATGCCGAGCACTGCGAAGAGGGCGCCCATTCGCTTCTTGATGTCTGCGGCCATGGCCCGTTTCTCTTCGGCGGTAATGGTGATTGTGTTGCCTTTCTCCTTCTTGGCGGGAGAGGGGAGACCTTTCTTGGTGAGGAGGAAGATGGTGAGCGACAGGAGCATGGCGAATACCGATGCTATGAAGGAGTAGTGGATACCGGTGTTGAAGATGTTCAGGTATTTCGTGCAGAAAGCGGATACGGACTCCACGTTGCCCTGGATGACGCTGCCGCCGGTGGCGGTGATGAGGGCGTAGAGGTTGTTGAGGTTCTGTGTGTCCATGCTGTCTGTGAGCGAGAGGTACTGGTGGCAGAGCGCGGGGAGGTCGGCGTTATAAGCCAGTCCGTTCTCTCCGAGCCACCACGAGCGCAGCAGCGGCGCCACGAAGGGGGCGATGAGGCCGCCGATGTTGATGAACACGTAGAAAATCTGGAAACCGGAGTCACGCTGCGAGGCATAGCGCGGGTTGTCGTAAAGCTGTCCGACGATGGCCTGGAGATTGCCTTTGAACAGACCGTTGCCGAAGGCTATGAAGAATAGCGCGAAGCAGGTCAGCGTCAGCAACCATGTTTTGTTGTCGGCGGTTGCGAAGATGGGAACAGACAGCACGATGTAACCTAAGGTCATGATAATCAGACCCCAGATGATGGTGCCCTTGTAGTTTTGGGTTTTGTCGGCGATTAGACCGCCCACCAGGGACAAGATATAAATGCCGGCGTAGAAGAATGAGTAGACCAGTGCGCTTGTCTCCTCGGCGAGGCCAAACTTGGAGCAGAGGAAGAGCACGAGCACCGCATTCATGATGTAGTAGCCGAAACGCTCGCCCATGTTGGAGAGCGCGGCCGGAATCAATCCTTTGGGTTGGTTCTTGAACATGATATTAGAGTTTAATTTGATTTTTTAGCATCCCGGAGGGCCTGGAAGGCGGTGGCGTAGTTGCGCATCTGCCGCACCATGGCCAGCAGACCGTTCGAGCGTGTGGGGGAGAGGTGCTCGCTCAGGCCTATGCGGTTTATGAAGTAGAGGTCGGCGTCGAGTATTTCGCGGGGCGTGTGTCCGCTGAGCACGCGCAGCAGCAACGCCACTATGCCTTTCACTATCAGGGCGTCGGAGTCGGCGCGGAAGATGATGCGCCCCTCCTCGTCGAGTTCGGCCGTTATCCATACGCGGCTCTGGCAGCCTTCGATGAGATTCTGGTTAGTTTTTTCGCTTTCGGGCAGCGGCTCGAGGGCCGTTCCAAGCTCTATGATGTAGGCGTAGCGGTCCATCCAGTCGTCTATGCCTTCGAACTCTTCTATGATTTCGTCTTGTATGTTATTGATAGTCATGGTTTTAAACAGGTTGTGGCCATGTGTTTGCAATTGGCCGTGCACAAAGTTAATAATAAAATTCTGAATTTTCAAAGTTCCGCCCCATATTTTTCTTCCTCTTTTTTATTCGTAGTTCGTAAATAATCGCTAAATTTGCAAAAAATGTAATTCCGGATGAAACGGTTGTTATTACTGCTGGCATGTGTCATGGTTATGGGTCTTCCGACCGAAGCCCAACCCGTAGGACATGCCTCGAAAGGCGAAAGCGTGAAAAGCGCTGACGGTAAAGTGACTCTGACCTGCGTGGACCGGCGCCTCGGCTTCGGTTCCGGCTCTTTGTTCGACCCCGACGTGCAGTCACCCAAATCCGCCACCTTCTCCGCGGACGGCAAGAAACTGTATGTCAATTCCCTGGAAGGTTGCCGCACCATAGTCTACGATGCCGCTACGCGCCGCAAACTCAAGACCATAAAGCATGAGTTCACCTCCGGCGCCGGGTCGCTCTGGCTCGCCCCGTCGGGCTATTATCCCTTCACACATTACAAGGACGGCGCCTCCCGTCCCTTCCGCGGAAAGCCGGTGGAGGAGGCGCTCACCCCCGACGGCCGGTATATGTTCGTGCCGTATTACCGCCGCGACTTCGACCTCAACGCGCAAGACCCGTCGGCGCTGGCCGTAATTGACACGCGCACCGACGAGATAGTGCTCATGACCGAAACCGGACCGCTCCCCAAGATGGTGCGCGTCTCAAACGACGGGCGCCTGCTGGCTATCACGCATTGGGGCGACAACACGGTCGGCTTCCTTGATATCTCCGACCCTGACCCGAAGAAGTGGCGCCATCTGCCGCCCGTCACCATCGGCCATAAACTGAACCTGAACTACTCGCTGACGTCGGCCGTGAACCGCGACTCCGGCAGCGGCTTCCTGCTTCGCGGCACCGTGTTCCTGCCGGGCGACTCGCTGCTGCTCGTCAGCGGAATGGCCGGCAACGTCAACGTCATCGACACCCGGAAGATGGAGTGGATAGGCACGTTTCCGCAACTGGCGGCCGTGCGCCACCTCACGCTGCGCGGCGACATGTTATACCTGAGCCGCAACTCCGCCGGCGAGGTGATGACTGTACCCGTTGCCGAAGTGGTGCGTGCTATAATCGAAGGACGTCCCGGACGCGAGTTCCGCGTAAAAGATTTACGCACCTGCAAGGTGGGTGGCGGCGCCCGCACGCTGAAAGTATCGCCGTCAGGCAAATATATCTTCGTGGCGTGCAACACCGCCTCGGCGCTTTACGTCGTCGAGACCGCTTCCATGAAAGTGATGGCCAAGATAACGGCCGACTCCTTCCCGGTAGGGCTGGACATATCGCCCGACGGCCGCATGGTGGTCACCACCTCGCAGGGCCGGAAGGGAGCAGGCGGGGGCAACGCAGTGGATTTCTTCAAGATAGACTACGCCGAAGCCGAGCCGGTAATCCTTCCGTCGCCGTCGCAGGACACCGCGACGACGGACAGTGCCGCGACAGCCGCCTCATCGTCCAAGCCGGAAGCCTCTTCACCCTACGGTGCGCGCACCCTGCTATGGTTCGGCCTGGCAGCCATAGTCGCCACAATAGTAGTGACCGTCGTCGTAATTCGCCGCCGTCCCCGCCGCTAAAACGAGCAATAGCCTCCGTTGCAAGCGAATCACCAAAAGAGCGGAACATACACATAAGTGTGCAATTTGTGAAAAATTGCGTCGGCGTCTTCGCCAAGGGGGTCTGCTCTTTGCGCAAGGGATGAGGCTTTCTTTTTTCGCGTTGTCGGCGGGATTATTTGGCGGGTAGGCGGTAATTCGTTAACTTTGCAGGATGAAAGATGATTTTGTGGAAATAGAATCTGAAGAGGCGGAAGGTGCGCCGCGAGGGGAATCCGCCGAGGGCGCGCCGTCGCTGAAGTTGCGGACGGCGCGGACGCTTAAGTGGAACACGCTCGACCGCGTTACGCAGCAGGTTGCGTTGGCCGTCGTCGGCGTGATTCTGGCCAACCTGCTAAGCAAGGAGGATTACGGACTGACTGGCGTCCTGGCTATGTTCCAGGCGTTTGCCATCGTTTTCGTCGACAGCGGTTTCGGCGCAGCGTTGCTCCAGAAGAAGGAACCCACGCAGCGCGACTACAGCACCGTCTTCTGGTTCAATATGGCCGTCGCCACGGGGATTTACGTCGTCCTGTGGTTCGCCGCGCCGCTGATAGCCTCCATTTTCCGCAGCCCGCTGCTGGTGCCGCTTTCGCGCGTGATGTTCCTCTCTTTCATTTTCAGCGCTTTGGGGATAGTGCAGACCAACCGCCTGATGAAACAGATGAACGTGAAGCAGGTGGCAATCTCCAATCTCGTCGCGGTGCTCCTCTCCGGCGGAGTCGGCGTGTGGATGGCCTTCGCGGGTTACGGCGTATGGTCGCTTGTGGCTCAGGCGCTGACGCTCTCTTTCATAAAGACGGCGTGGCTATGGGTGGCGGTGAAGTGGCGTCCGTCTCCCGTATGGTCGCGCCGTTCGTTGCGCGAGATTATGGGTGTGGGTATGGGGGTATTCTCCTCGTCTCTGCTCAACACCTTCTTCCTGAACCTCTATACTTTCGTCATCGGCTGGTGGTCACTTGGCAAACTGGGCCTTTACACGCAGGCCGACAAGTGGAGCAAAATGGCCACGGCGTCGCTTTCGCAGATAATAACGGCCACTTTCGTGCCGGTATTGGCTTCGGTGCAGGACCGCATCGACGACTTCCGGCGCTACATGCGGCGCATCGACCGCTTCGCCGCCATGACGCTGCTTCCGGTGATGGGAGGGATGGCCATGACGGCCACGCCGCTGTTTCATACCTTTTTCGGCACCAAGTGGGACGCCGCCATTCTCCTGTTCCAGATTCTCGCCCTGCGCGGCATCTTCATAATCCTCATCTCTGTCTACAACAACTACCTACTCGCCGCCGGGCGCGCCAAAGCGCTGGTGGTGGTGGAGACGGTCAAAGACGTCACGATGCTGCTGGCGCTCGGCGCCACTTACTTTACGGGGTCCGTAACGGCGCTGGTGTGGGGCCTGGGTGCGGCATCGCTGCTTACGTGGATTTACGTGCTGTGGCTGACGTCGCGAAGCACCGGCGTACCCCCGCTTGTGATGATAGGCCACCTCATGCCCTTCGTTTTCTATACTGCGGCGGCGTTGGCGGCCGGATGGGGTGCGTCGCTGCCGTTCGGACCGGCGTGGCTGCAACTCGCAGTGAGAATCATAGTCGCGGTAGTGGCATACGTAGTGCTATTGAAAGTGTGCCGCGTGCCGGAACTGCCGGAAATGTGGAATTACCTCACCGGGCGGTTCCGTAAAAAGAGAGCCGCATGAGGGAGAAACTGCAAGCCGTGGTCCTGGGCACCGTGCGGCATTCCGACCGTGTGAACATCGTGAACCTTTACACCGACACGCGCGGGCGCCTGGCGGTGATGAGCACGCCGCCGGGACAGTCGAAGGCCGGACGTATGCGTGCCGCCGCGCTGATGCCGCTGAGCATCATCTCCACCGAGATTAATTTCAGGCAAACCTCCGAATTGCAACGCCTCGGCGCCGTAACTCCGGTACGTGCCAACAGCGGCATCTGCGGAAATCCGGCGAAGAGCGCCGTCGCGCTCTTTCTCTGCGAGTTCCTCACCAGGCTGCTGCGCGAGTCGGCACCCGACGCCGAGTTGTGGCGTTTCCTGACGCTCAGCATCGCCGAGCTGGACCGCACGCCGTCGCCGGCACATTTCTATCTCCCGTTCCTGGCGGGACTCACGCGCTTCACCGGCATAGAGCCTGACGTCACCGACTACACCCCCGGTTCCTGCTTCGACATGCGGCAGGGTTGCTACGTGCCGTTCCATCCCGCCCACAACGATGTGCTTACGCCCACTCCGGCGAGGGTGTTGCGCTCCGGCCGCGTGGTGGAAACACCCGGTGCGGCATACGCCCCAAGGCTGCTGATGCGCCTGCGCTACGACACCGCCGCGCGCCTGAAACTTCCCCTCGCCGCGCGCCGCGAACTGCTCGACGGCCTGCTCCGCTACTATGCCATACACCTCCCCGGAGCGGACCGCCTAAACTCCCTGGACGTGCTCCGCTCGCTCTGAAAAAACTTTTTCGGCTTTTGGTTTGGATATTTCGGGGTTAATAGGTAACTTTGCCGCGTGAACGGGGTTAATGTCGGATGCGCGGTGTACAGTCCGTTGCTTGTTGACATAAAACCACATTGTCCGGAGCCTGTAACCCCGGCGTTCACTAACCTTGAGTCTAAAAACCGACTAACCGGAAACATTATGTTTGAGATAATTTCAAGACGCGAGCTTTCCCCCTCGATAGTGGAGATGCGGGTAAAGGCTCCGCGCGTGGCGACCTCCGGACTCCCCGGGCAGTTCGTCATAGTGCGCACCGACGAGCACGGCGAGCGCATACCCCTCACCATCTGCGACACCGACCCCGAAGCGGGGACCGTCACCATCGTGACGCAGAGCATCGGCATCTCGTCGCGTAAAATCAACTCCATGCAGCAGGGCGAGTCCTTCGCCGACTTCGCCGGCCCGCTCGGCCTTCCCTCCGACCTCCTGGAAATCCCGGAAGAGGAACTTCGCAAGATGCGCATCCTCTTCGTGGCCGGCGGCGTGGGAACGGCTCCCGTCTACCCGCAGGTGAAATGGCTCCACAACCACGGCGTGGAGGCTGATGTCATCATCGGCGCCAAGACCAAGGACCTCTTCACTTACGTCGACGAGATGGAGAAAGTGGGCCGCGTGCACCTCTGCACCGACGACGGCTCGGCCGGACACCACGGTATGGTCACCGACCTGCTCCGCGTGCTCGTGGAGGAGAAAGGCGAGAAGTTCGACCGCTGCGTGGTCATCGGTCCCATGATAATGATGAAGTTCACGGCCCTTGCCACCAAGAAATACGGCATCCCCACCGTGGCGTCGCTCAACGCCTTGATGGTGGACGGCACCGGCATGTGCGGCGCCTGCCGCGTGACCGTGGACGGCAAGACGCGCTTCACCTGCGTGGAAGGCCCCGAGTTCGACGCCCATCTCATCGACTTCGACGAGGCCATGCGTCGCCAGAACATGTACCGCAACAACCCGAAAACCGATCCCGAAACCCATAAATGCAGTTGCCATGGCTAACAAGATTCCCCGTGTAGCGGTGCGCGAACAGGACCCGAAAGTCCGCGCCGCAAATTTTGAAGAAGTGTGCTACGGCTACAATGCCGAAGAGGCACAGACAGAGGCGTCGCGTTGCCTCAACTGCCCCAAGCCGCGCTGCGTTACGCAGTGCCCCGTGCATATAGACATCCCGGCTTTCATCAAGGAGGTGACGGAAGGCAACTTCGCCGGAGCCGCCGAGGTGATACACCGCGACAGCTCGCTGCCCAGTGTGTGCGGCCGCGTCTGCCCGCAGGAAAACCAGTGCGAGGGTGCCTGCGTGCTCGGCATCAAGGGCGAGCCGGTGGCCATCGGCAAGCTGGAACGCTTCGTGGGCGACTACGCCATAGAACACAATCCCGAAACCGTCACTCCCGCGCCGCGCAACGGCAAACGCGTGGCCGTGGTAGGTTCCGGTCCGGCCGGACTGGCCTGCGCCTCCGACCTCGCCAAGCTCGGCTATGAGGTGAAAATATTCGAGGCGCTCCACAAGGTTGGCGGTGTGCTTGTCTACGGCATACCTGAGTTCCGCCTTCCCAAGGATAAGATTGTCGCCAAAGAGGTAGAGGCCGTGCGCCGCCTCGGCGTGGAGATAGAGACCGATGTCATCGTGGGCCGCACATTGCGCGTCGACGAGTTGCTCGACCGCGAAGGCTACGACGCCGTCTTCATCGGCACCGGCGCCGGGCTCCCCCGCTTCATGGGCATCGAGGGTGAAAACCTCAACGGCGTCTTCTCGGCCAACGAGATGCTGACGCGCACCAACCTCATGCACGCATACGACGATACCTACGACACCCCGATACGCATCGGCAAGCGCTGTGTGGTAGTGGGTGGCGGCAACGTGGCCATGGACGCCGTGCGCACCGCCAAGCGCCTCGGTGCCGAAGCCTTCATCGTCTACCGCCGCGGCGAGGAGGAGCTTCCCGCACGCCGCGAAGAGGTGCACCACGCCAAGCAGGAGGGCATCGAGTTCCGTATGCTCAGCAACCCCGTGCGCATCAACGGCGACGAGAAGGGGGACGTCAAGTCCATCACCTGCATCCGCATGGAGCTGGGCGAGCCTGACGCCTCGGGACGACGCCGTCCGCAGGAAGTTCCCGGAAGCGAGTTCGACATAGAGTGCGACACCGTGATAATGGCGCTCGGCACCAGCCCCAATCCCCTCATCAAGAGCACCACGGAGGGACTGGAGACCAACAAACACGGCTGCCTGACGGCCGACGAAGAGGGTCGCACCACTCGCGAGGGCGTCTTCGCCGGCGGCGATGCCGTCACCGGCGCCGCCACGGTAATCCTGGCGATGGGAGCCGGCCGCAAAGCCGCCAAAGCCATCGACGAATACCTCACCAAAAAGTAAACGCAAAAAGATTGACTCCAAATAGACAGCGGACAGCCTCGCCGGGCTGCCCGCTGTTGTATTGTCATTGTGGGGCTTAGAATTTGGTGACTTTGCCGAGGAAGAGGACGGTGCTGGTCGAGGTCTCCTCTATGAAGAAGATGAAGGGACGGTCGAAGGGAAATGTTTCGATTTCCATGGGATCGCCTGATATTTTCAACTCTATATCTGTTATGGCTGCGCCAACAGTGCCCATTTCGTCGGTGGAAATAGAGGATTTCTGCAGTGCGTTGCTGACGGCAGCTTTCATGCCGTTGAGGAAAATGTTGTCGAGGCCGTCGTCTACAAGTCGCGCCAGGCCGTTGTTCCTCAGTACTTCAAGTAAATCAAGGTTACTTGAGAGATTGAATTTCGGAAACCAGATAGTGGCATTGTAGGTGCGCCCCTTGCCGAGAGATTCCATCACGGAGGCATAGCTTACCTGCTGCATGAAGCTGTTGAAGTCCAAGTATTCGTCGGGCATTGCGAACACCATCCGGAAATTGCCGTTGCCGTAGGGGAGCGCCATTACTCTCATGCCGTTGCCGTATGCGTGTAGTACGGGGCGGGTATCTGAAAGCATGTCAACGTTGGCTACGCTTCCATCCAAATTGCGGAACTTGTCCTTTTGGGTGTAGTTCTTGTCAAACGGATCAGTCCACCAACCTTTGAAATAGCTTGCGTTCAACAGTGCCATGTCGCCTGTCAGCGGTTTGTCGAGAATCTGTAGGATAAGGCCGTTGGTGTGGTCCGCGCCCCACTTGTTGATAAGGTTCATGGTGCCGGAAGCATCGTTGAAGTCGGCTTATTCCACGTATGCGCTGCAATCACCGGTAACTACTGAAATGAAGCTGGGGTTGACATAAGGGCGCATTCCGTCGTTAATCCACACTGAATTTGCGGAAAGCATGAAGGCACGTGAATCTGCTTTAGGCATCATGCGTGCCATCAGGGCATTGAAAGAATTTAGCTTGGCCAAAGCCTCCGGCCCTTCTCCTACGCCAAGAGCATTTAGAATCAGGTCGCGACACTCGCCGTTAGCGGCCATTGAAAGGCAGGCGAACAGCGAATAGGGGCTAAAGGCGGTGTTATCTTCGTTCTCGGAAACGGATTTGAAAAGTCTGAAAGCAAACTCGTTGTTCGCATCCTTCATCTCCTTTTGGGATTCGGAAAGCTGAATGTGGGTATAAGGAATTTCATCAGGAATCTGTTCCGTGACTTCGGTTTCCTGCGGGTTGTCATCGGGCTTGGGAGTAGGCTCGTCACCATCGCTGCCGCAGGCTCCCACAAGCATACCGACGCCCATAGTGACTAATAAAAATTTCTTTTTCATAATTAGTTTTTAATATTCAAATTTTGGACAAAGTGGAGATTTTTAAATACAAAACCATTGGAGGTGCTGAAAGAAGAGGAAGTGAATTTATAATAGCCGTTAGCCTCGCCTCCCCAGCCCCAGATACATCTATAATAGTCCGAGCCAACAGGATCAATTCCAATCGCTAGCCCATTAATGATATTATATCCACCATCTATTACCCAACCGTGTCCTGTATTAAACGGTTGTTGATTGTTCTTGGAGTGGTGACCTGTAACTAACAGAGGTTTGCTCCGTCTCAAATCGTTATTTACCGCATCTTTTGTGAAGTAACTTAAAATCATGTCTTTATAACCCATTGCGGCGAAACCGGGACATATATCATCAGTACTGGTAGATGCGGAATCCTCATAGTATTCGACATTCATTTCTTCTCCTATAATTGCAAATAATCGTGGCCAAGAATCGTGGTTGCTGTCTTGTATCATTTCGTCCCAGTTAAAAGTATAGCCATTATGTTGCCGTGGCCATTTATAAAAAGCCATTATAAGGCCGGTTGCCCGTTGAGCACAACCTACAACCGACTGTTTGCCGAAATAAGTAAAGCAATACTTGTTATATGGCGCATTTTTATGGAATTGTGTAAGAAATCCTTTTGGATTAATTGTGGGTTCGGAAAATATTGGATGTTGAACCCATGTTATTTATCAACGGGAAGAGGCATTAGAGTCGTATCCATGCCGTTCCCTCCATTATTTCCTGGTTTGGATGCTGACTCGGGCAAGGATATATTTTCAATTGAGTTGATGTAGTATGCGAGTCCTTTGTTGTAGATAGTATCGGACAAATGAAGTTCTCCTCTATCAGAGATAGCGAATACAGCATCTTGTCGTTTGTCAGCGGATAAGAGTGAGAATCCCTGATTATCTTTGTAGTTAACTACGTAGTAGCTGGCTTTTTTGCCGTCACCTCTGGTTGAAGGATTGATGTATTCAATGGATGAAACTTTACGTGCTGTTCCTCTGGTCTTTTCGCCAAATACAAGGTTGAAATGGGCATCGGCTTCTTTTAATGCCTCGTTTAACGAACGATGATAATTGTTTGCAGACTCTTGATTGTCAAAACGGGACGACAGTAGTTCTTCTTGCTGTGAACAAGAAACCACTAATGCTGCAAAAACAAGGAATAAAATTACGTTCGTTTTCATGTGGTTAGATAATAGAGTTAAAAATATTGATTGTTTAGTTATGGAACAGTATTAATAATTCCAGCCACAAAGTTAGGAATTGAATTTAAGATATCCAAAAATAATTGGGAAAAGTTAAAAATGTTCAGAAATGGTAAAAATAAGCCGGAAATCCGTGTTGGGGCGTCCGGCTATAGGAGTGGTTTGGATGTTTCGTTTGCTTATTACTCTTCGGGGGGCGGGGCCACGTAGACGAAGGCGCCAAGGTCGGGGGCGCCGGCGGCCAGGCGGTTCAGACCGTACATGTCGTAGCGGCACAGGTCGGTGACGTAGGTGCTGTAACCGGCGCCGATGGCCGGCGATTCGGGGCGCAGGCGGTAGTCGAAGATGTAGTCTTCGCGCACGGTGTAGAACAGCGGGTCGGAGTCCCAGATACATTCTAAGAAGTTGGCGTCGTCTTCGCCTTTGGAGCCGAGCAGCATCCTGCGCAGGTAGACGCTGGAGCCGGTGAGGTCGCCCTCGTTGAGCTCGGAGCCGAGTCCGTAGATGATGCCGTTCTCGAACTCGGCCTCCATCAGCGGCTGGTCACTGCCGGCCACGTCTTCGGGCAACGCGTGGTAAAGAGCTATCATCGAGCCGGTTATGGCGGAGAAGAGGTAATAGTTGGCGAAAGTGCATTGCACGAACTTGTGTCGGCCGCCGTAGAGCGCCACCACATCGTTGGCGGCTTCGGAGAACACGCAGCCGTAGGCGTCGACATTGGCGTAGCGCGAGGTCAGCACGTTGCCCTGGGAGTTGTGGAGCCACGAGTTGACCAGCAGCAGTTTCTGTCGCGAGAGGTCGGCGCAGGAGTCGACGGTGACGCCGGTCTTCGAGCTGCGGAGGTTGACGTATTCCATACGGTTGCCGAAGGAGCCGGGCGCGAAGCTGACGCCGCCCCATTGACCCGCCATTATGTCGTAGGAGATATCGGGAAGGACGTTGTCGAGGCGGTCGCCGCGCATGTCGATGAGGCGCCCGGCCTCGCCTCGGGCGTCCAGTGTGCCCTCTACGCGCAGTTTCGCGTCGTCATGGAAGAGGAGGCGCGTGCCGGGGGTGACGTGCAGCGTGGTGCCTTCGGAGACTACCAGCGAGTCGAACACCACGTATGGTTGCGTGGCGTCGAGCGTCATGTCGCTTTCCATCACCACGCCGTGAAGGCGCGTCACGTTCTGCCCCCAGGCTTCTACGGTCACCTCCTGCGTGTTGCCGTTGGTGACGAACTGCAGCTGGTCTTCGATGAGCGCCGGCTCGGAAGTTGGGGAGGCCTCCGGGCGACATTCTATGAAGACGTAGATGCTGTCGCGTCCGCGTATTTCCACGTCGTGGAACGTCTGGCCGCTCTGGCCGTCCACGTTCAGGCGGTAGCGAGTCTCCGGGTCTTTGAAGCCGATGTATGATATGGAAACCCCTTTCTTGTTGGGGTTGCGTACGATGAGTCGGGCCGTCGGGGTGCCGATTTCGGTAAACACGGTGTCGAAGCTGACGGTGTCGCGCGAGAAGGTAAGCACCGCCGAGGGCGACGTGGTGATGTCATCGTCGATGCAGCTGAAACACAGGAGACCGAGCGCTCCCAACAGGGTCAAAATCACATATCGGAACAGTTTCATATACGAAAAACGGACGGCCTGCCGTTAATATTGTATAGACCGTCTTGCACCATGAAGTATATGATAATAGCCGGCGAGGCTTCAGGCGACCTGCACGCCGCCGGACTGATAGAAGGTATAAAACGTCACGACCCGGAAGCCGTATTCTGCTTTTTCGGCGGCGACCTCATGGCCCGCGCCGCACGCACTAACCCCGTGCTCCATTACGACAAACTGAACGTGATGGGGTTCAGCGAGGTGCTCCGCGCGTTGCCCAAACTGCTGAAATACCTCTCGCTGGCCAAAAAGACGCTGCGCGAGTTCCGCCCCGACACCCTCATCCTGGTGGATTATCCCGGCTTCAACCTCAAGATGGCGAAGTATGCCCGGCGCCACGGCATACGCGTGGACTGGTTCATCTCCCCGAAAGTGTGGGCGTGGAAGGAATACCGGGTGCGCACCATCAAGCGCTGTGTGGACGCCATGTACAGCATCCTCCCCTTCGAGGAGGATTTCTACGCCAAGCATGGCTACAAGGCAACATACGTCGGCAACCCGACGGTCAAGGAGATGGAGAAGGTGCTCGGCCACATACCCCCCTACAAGCACTTCTGCGAACGGCAGGGGATAGCCGACGACCCGCGCCCCGTCATAGCGCTTCTTCCCGGCTCGCGCAAGGGGGAGATACGCAACAACCTCCCGCTGATGATCGAGGCCGCCAAACGTTTCCCGGAATACCAGTATGTGGTTGCAGCCGCCCCCGCCGTGGGTGAGAAGTTCTACCGCGAGACGGCGCAGGATCCGGGCCTCAAACTTGTTTTCGGCTCCTCGCAGGTGCTGGTGAAGTACGCCCGCGCCGCGTTGGTGACCTCCGGCACCGCGACGCTCGAAACCGCGCTGATGGGTTGCCCGCAGGTGGTCTGCTACCGTGCCAATGGCAAGAAAATTTCTTACAAGATAATGGAGAAGTTGCTGAAAGTCAAGTATGTCTCGCTGCCTAATCTGATAGTGGGCAACAACATAGTGCCGGAACTGCTCGTGCACCAATGCACCGTCCCCGCCATTGTAAGGGAACTCTCGCCGCTGCTCCAGAACTCGCCGAAGAAAGAGTGGCAGACGCAAGGCTACCGCGCGATGCGTCGCAAACTCGGCACCACCGAAGCCGGCGACTACGCCGCGGAACTAATCGTCGCCGCCCTGAAGAAGTGAAAATTTTCAAGTTACCGGAGTGTTTGAGTATTTTGTAATTGCGAGCTAAACGTTTATTACGCAGAACGTTATGGTGCTTTGTTCCGCTCGCTTCACGCAGAACTGCGCAGAAATAATCGTGGGTGAATATCAACCAAATTAGGTAGGAATCGGTGTGTATTTTGGTAGGCCTGGAAGCCTACCCTCCATATTTGTTTCTCAGACGGTGAAGAATTATATGGAGCGCAGGCCTGTGCTTTTGAATTGACAATAAGGGAAGCCGCACCCGGGACATCGCGTCCGAGGTGCGGCGGAAATATGAAAATCGATTTAACTTCGTGATTGTTTAACGGCCTGCGCCTTTGATATGGTCGCGGAGCGTGGCGTTGAAGGTATTGGCGGCCATCAGTTGATCCACGGTCAGGTGCATCCGGTAGCGCCAGTAGTGTTTGGGGTTGGCCGGGATGTTGATGCGTTCGTCGGCGGGATTTTCGCGGCGAAGCGCACCGTCGGCCGACAGCCAGTCTTGCAGCGGTATGATGCAGAGCATCGAGGGTGATTGGAGGTTGAGGTCGAGGATGCGTCCGCAAATCCATGGTTCGGCGAAATGAGGCGCCGCGCCTCCCTCGTTAAGCACCTCGTTGAAGTAGCGCTGCGAGCGTTGGCGGTCTTCCTCCCACCACAGGCGTATGCCGGCCATGTCGTGGGTCGACGTGGTGCATACCGAGAAGTAGGGGTAGCCCCAGGTGTTGCCGAACTCGGTGCGCGGGTCCTTGGGCATGCTCTGGATTTCGAGCGAGAGGATTTCAAGCTCGCGCATCACGTGCGGCACGCAGTCGGGAATCATGCCGAGGTCTTCGGCGCAGGTGAGCATCGGGGTGGAGTCGAGCAGCGGCGGCAGTTTCCACAGCGCCTTCCCGCCCCAGAACTCGTTGTGGCGGCGGTAGAAGAAGTCGTTGTAAAGCCGGTCGAAGCACTGGCGCTCATAGTCGTTGAGACAACGGTACTGGTATGTGAACTGTGCGGAGATGCGGGGATGGTATTTGCCGCGCTGTTCCGGGTCTTCTATGAAGAGGACGTCGTCGATGAGGCCGAGCAGGGCATTGCACAGGCGGTCGTTCTTCTCGTTTTTCTCCTGTGTGGCGAAGTATTCGGCCACCTTCACTTGTGTATTGACGAAATCCTTTAGGCGGTAGCGGTCGCCCCCCGTGTGTTCGAGGAATCGCTCTTTGGCTTCTTGGGTGTGTTCTCCGAAGAAGTCGGTTAGCATCCATTCCAGGATGAGTGGATGAGCCTGGAGGTCGGCGTTGAGCCAGAAGTCGTAGTTATGGCGCATCTCTTCGGGGGAGAAGGGGAGGGCCGGATTGAAGTATCCGAGCAGGCCGTGGAGGGCGTCGACGGGAATCTGCCAGATGCGGAAGAAGCCGAGGATGTGGTCTATGCGGTAGGCGTCGAAGTATTCGGCCATTTTGCGGAAGCGGGCTTTCCACCAGGCGAAACCGTCTTCGGCCATCTTCTCCCAATTGTAGGTCGGGAATCCCCAGTTTTGTCCCATCACGGAGAAATCGTCGGGTGGCGCGCCGGCCGACACCTGCATGTTGAAGAGCTGCGGGTAGAGCCATGCGTCCACGCTGTGGCGTCCGATGCCGATGGGGATGTCGCCTTTCAGCACAACGCCGTTCTGGTGGGCGTAGTCGCGCACTTCGCGGAGCTGGCGGTCCAGGTGGTATTGCACGAAGTAATAGTAACCGGCTTCGCAGGCGTGTTCGGCGAGGAAGGCCTTGACTTTGCGGGCATCGTAGGTGGCATACTCTCCCCAGCGGGTGTTGTCGGGGGTGCCGTTGAGGTCTCGCAGTATGGACCATGCGGCGTAGGGACGCAGCCATTCGCCGTTCTTCTCCATGAAGCGGAGGTAGCTCTCCTTCTTGGCGGTGCTTTTACCCGACACCTTATAGATGGCTTCGAGATAGCGGCGCTTGGCGTTGTTGACGCGCTCATAGTCTATCTCGGCCAGGGAGTTGAGTTCGGTGCGCAGGGCGTTGAACTCGGCGCGCATCTTTTCGTCGGTCAGCGAGCCTACCTCTTCGAGGCGGATGTACATCGGGTGGAGGGCGAAGGTGGAGTTGGCCTTATAGGGGTAGGAGTCCACCCAAGTTCCGGTGAGGGTGGTGTCGTTGATGGGGAGGAGCTGGAGCACCTTCTGGCCTGTGAGGACGCACCAGTCCACCATGCGGCGCAGGTCCACGAAGTCGCCGCATCCGAAGTCTGCCTCCGAACGCACGGAGAACACCGGGATGGCGGTTCCGGCCCCGCGCCAGTTGTTGCGCGGGTTGGCGAAACGCAGTCCGTCGAGGATATAGGCGCGGTTTGCCGCAGCTTTGGTCTCTATGCCGAAGACGCGGTTGTCGAGCAGCTCCCAACCCACCGGTTCGAGGGTGTCCTTTTTCAGGATTACGAATTTATACTCGAAGGGACCGTCTATCTTGTCGAGGGGGATGGCGCCTTCCCATACGGGATAGCGGGCGTCGTTGAGGCGGAGAGCCTGATGCGGGTCCCAGCAGCCGAGCGCCGGGATGCTTCCGGCCATTGCCAGCACTTCGTCGGGTTCTATCATCGGGGCGGCGATGCGCACCGTCAGCGTGTCAGGCAGCGGTTTTAGCGGTTGGTCGCGGAAGCGGCGGCTTAATATACCGTCAACGAAGGCGGAGGAATAATAGGGTTTGTCAAGCGGCTGGTCCTGCCAGCAGTCGTAGACGTCGAGGCGCGCCACGCCGTTGATGCACGATATGCGGTGGCGGTGTCCCCATTCCATGCGCCAAGCGCCCTGGTCGGGTTTTACGATGTAGCGGTACTTTACGCTTTCGGGAAGTTCTTCGACATCAATTTCGAGGCGCCATTGAGCCGGGCCCACCATCTTCATGGCCGGGGCGGCGTGCTCGTTGCCGGAGCCGAGTGCCGGGATGTCGCCGCTTACGTAGAGCTGCTCGCCCCACTGTGTGCGGTAATTGATATTCAGTGAGATTCTCATGTAAAAATTCTGACCGCGGAGGCTTCAGGGTTGCCACCGGCCGGTCGCTATTTAGTGGTTTGTAAATTCTGTCAATGGAAAAGCGGAGGCACCGGGCGCGCCGCTTCCTAAGAAGACAACGCATTACGGACCGCTTTCGGCAGCAAATTTACATAAAAAAATTAAGTTAAGCAATTTTCGCTCCTGAATTAAACATTTTTTACCCTCAGTAACCATTTTTTTGCCAAATAATTTTGGCGGATAAATTATAATGACTAATTTTGCAAAGAATTTTGGGCCTACCCCGCAGGCGACAAGCCTTTTTTGTAACCTTCGAAAACTTTAAGCAACCTTTTTCTACGGTTACTGAAACAAGCAGAGTTCCATGTCTTTATTTTGCCGGTCACGCTTCATAACCCGCGTGCCGGTATTTCTAAACAACGACTATTCTCCGCTCGCGGCCCGGTTCTTCCAAGTCGGAAATGTGGCTATTCCCTCGTAGCGTTTCTAATTCGGTTCCCAATAGCAATTATCTCATCCCGAAGGGACGGTGCCCGTCAGCGGTGCGCAACCCTCGGGTTGACGATACGCCGGAGACGCGCTTCCCGCAGTGTGAACCAGTAATATTTTCCCGGCTGCAAAAACCCTTTTTCTGTAACACAATCTTATCAAACGCCGAGCCGCCGGTCAGCATCCCCCGTTTTTATAGACCGAGCCGCAGGTTATCTTTGAACTCTATGTATAATATTGAACAACTGGAATCCATGCCCCGCGAGGAGCTCATCCGTGTGGCCTCCGACATGGGAATGAACGATGTCGAGACGGCAACCACACAGGATGCAGTCTACTATATCCTTGACAACCAGGCAGACACAGCCTCCGAAAACGTAAGCAAGCAAACTAAGAAAACCACAAAGAAACGCGGCCGCAAGAAGGCCGGGGAAGAGACGGCAGCCGATGAATCGTCCGACGCCACTCCCGAAGCGGAAGCACCGGCGCCCAAGAAGCGCGGCCGTAAAAAGAAATCAGAAACCGAAGCTGCGCCAGCCGCCGAGGCCGACACCGCGCCAGCCGAAGCTCCCGCGCCCAAGAAGCGCGGCCGCAAGAAGAAAAGCGAGACGGAAGCCGAGCCGCAACTTCCCGGAATGGAAGGTACCGCAGACACTGCTGCCGAACCCGTAGCCGTCGAAACTACCGCTCAAGAAACCACCGCCGAGGCTCCCGCTCCCAAGAAACGCGGCCGCAAAAAGAAAGTGGTGGCCGAAGCCGAGATACAACCCGCTGACGCTGAAGTTGCCGAACCGGAACAGGGCGCCGAACCGGAGTTCGAGCCTCAGCCGGAAGCCGTAACTGAAGAAATGCCTGCTCAGGAAGAGCAGGCTGTCGGCGAACAGCAGCCGGAGTCCGTGGCTGCCCATGAGGAAATGCCCGTTCAACCGCAACCCGCTCCGGTGCAAAAAGCCAAACCGGGTCTCGACGCCTTCTTCTCCAAAGCCAAAGGCAAGACTTTCACGCCGCGGTCGCAGCGCGAGATAGAGGAAGCCGCCGCCGCCGCCGCGGCAGCGCCCATCATCATAGCCGAACCCGGCGCCGATGCCCAGAAGCTCCCTACCCCCAAGCAGCAGAAACACCTCACCAAGAAACAGCGCCAGCAGCAGCGCCAGCTCGCGCAGCAGCAGAAACGACTCGAACAGGAAACCATGTTCGACCTCACCGGCATCATCGAGGCCAGCGGCGTGCTCGAGATAATGCCCGACGGCTATGGCTTCCTGCGCAGCTCCGATTACAATTACCTCTCCAGCCCCGACGACGTCTACGTGTCGCAGCAGCAGATTAAGCAATACGGCCTGAAACCCGGCGACGTGGTGGACGGCGGGATACGCCCCCCGCGCGAAGGGGAGAAATACTTCCCCCTCTGCCACATAAACCGCATCAACGGCCTCGACCCGATGGTAGTGGCCGACCGCTCCCCCTTCGAGCACCTCGTGCCCCTCTTCCCCGATGAGAAATTCAACCTCACCGGTGGCCTGTCGAACATTATCTCCACCCGCGTCGTGGATATGTTCGCTCCCATCGGCAAAGGTCAGCGCGCCCTAATCGTGGCCCCTCCCAAGACCGGTAAGACCATTTTGCTCAAGGATATAGCAAACGCCATAGCCGAAAACCACCCGGAGACCTACATCATAATGCTGCTGATAGACGAGCGTCCAGAGGAGGTCACCGACATGGCACGCAGCGTCAACGCCGAGGTGATAGCCTCCACCTTCGACGAGCCGGCCGAACGCCATGTCAAGATAGCCGGCATCGTGCTCGAAAAGGCCAAACGCCTCGTGGAGTGCGGCCACGACGTGGTCATCATGCTCGACTCCATCACCCGTCTGGCCCGCGCCTACAACACCGTGTCGCCGGCATCGGGCAAGATCCTCAGCGGCGGTGTCGACGCCAACGCCCTGCAGCGCCCCAAGCGCTTCTTCGGCGCCGCGCGTAACATTGAGAACGGCGGCTCGCTCACCATCATCGCCACCGCCCTTACCGAGACTTCCTCTAAGATGGACGAAGTCATCTTCGAGGAGTTCAAGGGCACCGGCAACATGGAGCTGCAGCTCGACCGCAAGCTCTCGAACAAACGCATTTTCCCGGCAGTGGACATCGTGGCCTCCTCGACGCGCCGCGACGACCTGCTCCTTAATCCCGACATCCTCAACCGCATGTGGATTCTCCGCAACTACCTGAGCGACATGAACTCCATCGAAGCCATGGAGTTCATGAAGAAACGCATGGAGATGACACGCAGCAACGAGGAACTGCTCGTCACCATGGACCGCTGATGTGTGCCTCACCTAAAATACAGAAAACCAATGCGGCGCGGCTCCTTGACCGCGCCCGCATTGCATACGAGCTGGTGCCATACAAGTTCGACCCCGAAGACCTGGCCGCACAGCACGTGGCCGAGGAACTCGGCGAACCCATAGAGCAAGTTTACAAGACGCTCGTGCTCCACGGCGACCGGACCGGCCATTTCGTCTGCGTCCTGGCCGGCAACCGCGAGGTGGACCTCAAGAAAGCCGCCAAAGCCTCCGGCAACAAGAAGGCGGAGATGATCCATGTCAAGGAGTTGCTGCCGCTCACCGGCTACATACGCGGCGGCTGCACCGCCATAGGGATGAAGAAACCCTTCCCCGTCTTCCTGCAGCAGGACGTGGCCGCTTTCGACATCTTCTATGTCTCGGCTGGGCAGCGCGGGCTGCAACTGAAACTCTCCCCCAAGGATTATATAAGTTATACCGGCGCCACACTGTGCGACATCGCCGCCGACGAACCGCAGCCTGAACAATGAACACTTTCGGACAGACACTGACGCTCACCACCTTCGGCGAAAGCCACGGGCCGGCCATCGGCGGAATCATTGATGGACTTCCCGCCGGCATTGCCGTGGATCGGCAACTTGTCGCCGTCTTCATGGCCCGTCGCCGTCCCGGCGCCTCCGCGCTTGTTTCGGGACGCGCTGAAACTGACCGAGTTGAGATTCTCTCAGGCATAAGCGACGACGGACGTTCGCTCGGCACGCCGATAGGGTTCATCATCCCCAACACCGACTCCCGTCCGCGCGACTATGACAACCTGAAAGACGTATTCCGCCCCAACCACGCCGACTTTACCTATCAGATGAAGTACGGGCTGCGCGACCACCGTGGCGGCGGACGGGCCTCGGCGCGCGAAACGGCCGTGCGCGTGGCGGCCGCGGCCATCGTCTATCCCCTGCTCCTCAAAGAGGGGATAACCGTCGGCGCGCGTCTGGAGACGGTGGGAGGACGTCCGGCTTCAGAAGCCGAGGAAGTGATAAAGGCCGCACGCGAAGCCGGCGACAGCGTGGGTGGAACTGTTTCCTGTACCATTACGGGACTTCCGCCCGGCATCGGCGAACCTATTTTCGACAAACTCCAGGCACGCCTCGCCTACGCCATGCTCGGAATCCCGGCAGTGAAAGGCTTTGAGTATGGCGACGGCTTCGCTGCCTCCGCAATGCACGGCAGCGAACACGCCGACATCTTCACCCGCGAAGATGGCCGCACCGTGACGCGCACCAACCATAGCGGCGGCATCCAGGGGGGCATCTCCAACGGCATGCCTGTGACGATGCGCGTAGCTTTCAAGCCCACGCCCTCCATAGCGCGCCCGCTTGAAACAGTCGACAAGGAGGGTAATCATACTACCGTTATGACGGAAGGACGTCACGACCCGTGCGTCGCCCTCCGCGGAGTGCCCGTAGTGCAAGCCATGGCCATCCTCACCGTAGCCGACCTCCTCCTCCAGCAAAGAAAACAATAATCATAAAGTCGGAACGATGAATCCGTATTATACTGATTATTCGGAGTTTTTGGGACGGTTGTTCCCGGGGGTGAAGGTGCAGAAGCTCTCGGTGGACGGCGGCTTCACTTGCCCGAACCGCGACGGGACGCTCTCGCGCGGCGGTTGCCTGTATTGCGACAACCGCTCCTTCTCGCCGGAATATACGCGCAGCACTCCCGACATCGCCGCGCAGATTGCGGCCGGGCGCCGGTTTTTCGGCCGTAAATATCCGGAGATGCGCTACCTGGCTTATTTCCAGACCCATACCAATACCTACGCGCCGGTGGAGGAACTGCGCCGCCTTTACCTCGAAGCTCTTGCGCAACCTGACATCGTCGGGCTTATCGTTTCCACACGCCCCGATTGCGTAGGCGAGGAAGTGACCGGACTTCTCTCTGAACTCTCCCGCCAGACGGTCGTGATAGTGGAACTTGGCGCCGAAACGAGCCACGACGCCACGCTCAGCCGCATCAACCGCCACCACACCTGGCACGATGTAACCGATGCCGTGGCGCGGCTTCATGCCGCAGGACTGCACACCGGCCTTCATCTGATTTTCGGACTTCCCGGCGAAAGGGTGGAGGATATGCTCGAGACCGTGCGCCGTGCGGCCGCGCTGCCCGTAGATACGCTAAAGCTCCACCAGTTGCAGATAATCCGCGGCACCGCCCTCGCCGCGCAATGGGCTGGAGGCACCGACGACACGCTCCGCTTTACTGCCGAAGAATACTTGCGCCTTTGCGCCGAAGTGGTGAAACTCGTGCCGCGCCGCGTCGCCATCGAGCGCTTCGTGTCGCAGTCGCCTCCCGACCTGCTGCTGCATCCCCGCTGGAACTTGAAAAATTACGAGTTCTCCAACCGTCTGCTACGCATCCTGCAAGAACAATCGCGGTGACAAGGTGGAGTGCCGCCCCTATTTCTTGCGGAAATGGTCGTTGTAGATTTTTATGCCGAAGATGATGGCCGAGCTGACGGCCGTTATCAGGTTGGTTACAATCAGCGGCCAGTTCACCGGGTCGTAGAAGAAACCCTGTATGACGAAGAAGACGGAGCCGAGCCCCATCAGCATGAACGTCGAGAGCGCGATACCGTCGGTGTCGCGTGTGCGGATAGTATATATAGCCTGCGGCAAATAGCCGAAAATCATACAGATAGCGGCCAAAGTGCCGAAAATAGTCAAAGCATCCATAAGCGAGTGTTTTAAAATAGAAAACGCCCGTCGCCCAGCCCGGGTTCATTCCCGCACATCTCTATCGCCGCGAGGCTTGCCTTGCGGCGGTATGCGCGCTTATGGCGGTTATTCGGGATTGTCGGGCCAGGGGTGTTTGGGGTAGCGGCGTTTCAGCTCTTTTCTTACTTCGAAGTAGGTGGTTTTCCAGAAGTTCCGGAGGTCGGAGGTTATCTGCACCGGTTTGAAGCCGGGTGACAGCAGCTCCATGAGCAGCGGCACGCGGCCGTCGTCGACGCGCGGCGTCTCGTGCAGCCCGAAGCAGTCTTCGAGGCGCGCGCTGAGCACGGGAGCGGCGGCGCCGGGTCGGTAATCTATGCGTGCGTTGCGTCCGCGCGGCAGCCGCAGGTACGACGGCGCGAGACGATCGACGGCACGCCCTCCCTCATAACCCAGAAGTCCGGTAATCACCCGGCACATATCTATCTTCCGCAGCTCGGCGACGCTCGAAGCCTTGCCTATGTAAAGCGGCAACCATTCGGTCGCGGCATCAAGCAAATGTTCGGTGGAAACGTCCGGCAGATCCATCTCGGGGTGCCACCCGGCCACGGCGGCGACCCGGCGTTGCAGACGCTGCACGTCGTCGCCGAAGTCGAACATCGTCAATCCCTCCTTCTTGGCGGCGTCGCAGATGGCGGCCACGCCCTTTTCCCGTGCTTCGGCACCGGCCGGTTTGGCGTCGAGCACCAGCAGACCGAGGCACAATTCCCGCTGCGCTACAACGCGGCCCTGACGGCTGTCCCATGCCACCCGGTCACGCCACGTGGCCATGGCGGCGGCATCCTCCTGCGAAAGCGGCGCGGCGAGGAACACGCGGTTTCCCATGGCGGCGACGGCAAGCAGCGATTCGGCCAGAAGGTCGTCATCGTCGGAGAGTGTCACATAACCGCCGGCGGCGAGGCGGTATCGCCCGTCGGAGGCTTTTTGAGCCACACGTTCGGGGAAAGCCACGGCCACGAGCTGTCCCGCCTCTTCAGGGGCGACAGTGCCATTGTCGGTGTCCACGCGCATCAGCCTGCGGTAACGTTCCGCCACTGCGATGATGCGCTGCCAACGCCCGGCACGTCCGCTGCGTCGGGCCTGGCGGAGCATCTCCACTCGCAGAGCGAGGTCGGCTCCGCGTCCGTCGCCAAGCGGGTCTTTCTCTTCAAGCAGCGCGGCTACATCGGCGGCAAGTGCGCGTCGCCGGTCATTTTCTGCGGTTATGAGCATGCGTGCAATGCGTGGGTGACACGGCATTTCCCAAAGCCGCCGTCCTTGTCCGGTGATACGTCCGGCATCGTCGAGGGCACCGAGCATCCTTAGCAGCGAACGTGCCTGTTTAACGGCACCGGCGGGAGGCGGTGTCACCCACGGCAGGGTGGCAGGGTCGCTTTCTCCCCACGCGGCAAGGTCGAGCACGAGCGGCGCGAGGTCGGCGGTAAGGATTTCCGGTTCGCGGCAGTCGCGCATCCGGTGTTCGGCGCCCTTCGACCAAAGGCGGTAGCATGTTCCGGGACCGAGTCGGCCTGCGCGTCCGGCACGCTGCCGCGCCATGTCGAGTGATATGCGCACCGTCTCCAGGCGGCTTAACGCCGCTGACGGCTCGTAGACCATGGTGCGGCAAAAACCACTGTCCACTACCGTTGAAACGCCTTGGATTGTGAGCGACGTCTCGGCTATGGGAGTAGCGAGCACCACGCGGCGTCCGCTCTTTTGCGGAACGAGCACGCGGCGTTGCTCCTCCGGCGGAAGCAGTCCGTAAAGCGGCAGAAGGGCCGTGTCGCCCGGCAATCCCTGCAGCAGTTCGGCACAGCGCATTATCTCCCCTTGGCCGGGAAGGAATGCGAGGATGTCGCCCTTCTGTTCGCGGTGGGCACGGCGCACCATGGCGGCGGTTTCCCCGGCTATATCCCGGGGGGAGATGTCCTGTGAATGAATGATTTCCACATCGAAGATGCGGCCTCGACTTTCTATGAGCGGAGCATCGAGAGCGGAGCAGAGCCCGGCGGCGTCGATTGTCGCCGACATCACCACGATGCGCAGGTCGGGGCGTAGCACCCTTTGCACTTCGAGCGCCATCGCCAAGGCTTCGTCGCAGACCAGGCTCCGCTCATGAAACTCGTCGAAGATGAGCGTCTGCACGCCGTCGAGCGTAGGGTCGTCGACGAGCATACGGCTCATGATTCCCTCGGTAAGCACTTCGATGCGAGTGGAGGAAGAGACTTTCGTGTCGAAGCGCACGCGATAGCCCACGGTTTCTCCCACTTTTTCATCGCCCATCTGCGCCATGCGCATGGCTATCTGCCTGGCAGCCAATCGCCTGGGCTCCAGCATCAGTACCTTCCCCTCCGGCGCGTCGGCCGACAACAGCAACGGCAGAAGTGTAGACTTACCGGCGCCCGGGGGTGCCGTGACCACGGCACGCGGACAGCGGCGCAGCGACCCGCAGAGCCGCCCGGCGATTTCTGCGACAGGCAACTGTGCACCAAATCTCTCCAACAATTTGGAAACTTCAATCATTCTTATTATCTTTGCCCAAAATATAACTATTTATGGAAAATACAAACACCGCGATGCGCCGAGATTTCGAGTCCCGCATCGCACAATTGGTAGAGAAATTCATCAAGGATGAAAACGCATACAGCGACAACGTGCAGTTGCAAATTACGATTTCGGACCTCTCTTTGGCCATCGCCGACCCGGAGCAGGACCTCCCGGAGTGCGACTACTACCCGATGATGGACCTTGTGCGCGGCTCCAGTGAGAATCCGGGCCAATGGGAACCGGACCCCGACGCCATAGCCGAGGTGGCCGCCGACTATATCTTCGCGCAGTAAGTAAATGGTCATATTAAACCGATACTAAATGAAAGGTTAATCTCACATATCATAAACTTCCAAGTTTTATCAGTCGCGATGCCCGCATCGCTCCTTCTTCAACTCGATGAAATCGCTCAAAAATGCCGAAGTTTCTGATATGTGTTTAATCTGACCATTTACTTAGAAGAAAAGAGAGTACAAAAACCGTCCGTGCCTAACCGCAAAATCCCGCTCTGAGCCGAAGCAAGGAGCGGGATTCGTATTAGGGGATTAGCGGCTGATTACTTGCCGAAGTAGCGTTTGTAGAGACCGTAGAAACCGCGGCCGTGGCGTGCTTCGTCCTTAGCCATCTCGTGAACGGTGTCGTGGATAGCGTCGAGGTTTGCAGCCTTTGCGTTCTTGGCGATGCGCATCTTGTCAGCGTTGGCGCCGGCTTCGGCGTGCATACGTTTTTCGAGGTTGGTCTTGGTGTCCCAAACCATGTCGCCGAGCAGTTCGGCAAACTTGGCGGCGTGTTCAGCCTCTTCCCAAGCGTAGCGCTTGAAAGCCTCGGCTATTTCGGGATAGCCTTCGCGGTCGGCCTGGCGAGACATGGCCAGATACATGCCTACTTCGGTGCATTCGCCCATGAAGTGGGTGTTGAGGTCTTTGATCATCTCGTCGCCGGTGCCTTTGGCAACGCCGATTTCGTGTTCTGTTACGAATTGGAGGAGTTCCTCTTTGTTCAGTTCCTTGAATTTAGAAGCGGGAGCGCCACACTGCGGGCACTTTGCTGGGGGATTTTCGCCTTCTGCTACATAACCGCAGACGGTGCATATCCATTCTTTTGCCATAATTTTTGGGTTTGTTTAGATTTATTAATTGGTAATCTTTTTTACTTTACGTCAAGTCAGTCTCACCGGCCGCAGGAGAAGATTAGCTTGCACATCCGGTAATTATAATACAACAACCGGACAGCGGGAATTGTTCGCCGCAGAGAAGGAAAAACTGAAAAAATCGGCATCACACGCGGCGTTCGAGCCATCCGGTGAGAATCAGCACGGCGGCGATGGCGTCGGCCGTCCCTTTCTCTTGCCGTTTGCTCTTCTTCATGCCCGAAGCCAGCATCTCGCGGTGCGCTATGGTGGAGGTGAAGCGTTCGTCGAACATCTCCACCGGTACCTCCGGATGCAGCTTCTTCCAGCGGTTGAGGAAGGGCCGGATGTACCGCATCGACTCCGACTCCTCGCCCTGCATCGTCTTGGGTTGTCCCATCACGATGAGGTCAACGGTTTCGCGGCCAAGATACTCCTGAAGGAATTTCTCGAGGTCGCAGGTGCGGACAGTTTCCAGCGGATTGGCCGAGATACGGAGCACATCGGTCACGGCCACGCCGCAACGTTTGCGCCCGTAATCTATTGCCAGCACTCTTCCCATACGCGGGATTACTTCATCAGGTTGTCCAGGCGCTCGAAGAACGAAGGGTCTTCGCCGGTAGTGATGTCCACGATTTTGCCCTGCGGGTCGACGATCATTTTGGTGGGGAAGCCCTGGATGCCGTACATCTTGTCCACGCCAGCCTGCTCGGAGTTGTAGACGTGGACCCAGGGGAGCTGGAACTTCTTGATGGCGTTCTTCCAGGCGTCTTCGCTGTCGCCGCAGTCTATACCTATGATTTCGAGTTTACCGTCATACTTCTTGTAAGCCTCCTTGAGCGCGGGGAATCCCTTGATGCACCATCCGCACCATGACCCCCAGAAGTCGAGGATTACCCATTTACCGCGGAACTGGGAGATTGAAACCATCTTGCCGTCCGGGGCGGGGAGCGAAAATTCGGGAGCAGGCTGGCCCTTGAGGCCTTCCTGGAGTTTTTCGGCTTTAAGCGAAGCCTCGGTGCCCTTCACGGTGTGCTCCACGATGGGGAAGATAGGTGATTGGCGTGCTGCTTCGCCGAGCCCTTTGAAAGCTGCTATCTGTTTCTCCGGGTCGTCGATGCTCATGGCGGCGTAAGCCTGTACTGTGCCGTCCGGGCTGGTGGCGCAGAGGCGTTCCATGTCGGCGTCGAGCTGGTCCACGAGTTTCCGGATTTCGGGCGAATCGGGGCTTGTGCCGGAGCCTACCATCTGCATGAGCTTCTCCTGGTAAGGCTCGATAATAGCATTCACCCGGTTCATGGCCTCGACGAGCTTCGCGCCGTTGAACTTGGCCGAGAAGGGAGATGTGCTCACCACGGCGGTGACAATGTCTCCGGGCTCGGTGAAAAATACGGCCTGGCCTTCGTTGTCAGCCAGGATATTGAAAGCGGGGAAAGCGGGAGTCTTGAAGCTGTGGCCTTCGGCCGAGAGGGCTACGGAGTCCTTCAGCACCGTCTTTACGGCGTTGCGGCCCTGGGCGTACTCGGCTATGGGGATAGAGGTAATATACACAGTCTCGGAGACTTGGCCGGGAGCGAGGCTCACGTTGATGTCGGCCAGGGCGGCGCTGCAGACGCATCCCAGCGCGGCACAAAGGGTGATAAGCTTTTTCATATCTTGAGAACGTTCAAAACCATATAATATTGTATATGCAGGCGCAAGGCGCGCGGGTGCCTGCTGCGGGGACTTTAAGATCTTTAAAGACTTTAAGTACCATAACCCCGGTTGGAGCTACGGGTTTGACAGCCGGTGCCGGGATTTATTTGGCGATGAGCAGGAAGTAGTTCTTTTTGCCGCGCTGGGCCAGGATGTATTTGCCGTTCAGAAGGTCGTCGCCGGTGACGGTGCAGTTTATGTCGGTGACTTTCTCCTTGTTGAGGCTTACGCCGCCGCCCTGTATCATCTTGCGTGCTTCACCTTTGGAGGGGAACACCTTGGTCTTCTCGGCCAAGAGCTCTATGACGGGTACTCCTGCTTTGATTTCCCCGGCGCTGACCTCGAACTGCGGCACTCCCTCGAAGACGTCGAGCAGTGTCTTTTCGTCGAGGCGGCAGAGCGCGTCGTGGGCCTTGTTGGAGAATAGAATCTTGCTTGCCTCCACGGCGGCCTCGTAGTCTTCGCGGCTGTGCACCATTACGGTCACCTCTTCGGCCAGGCGTTTCTGCATGGGGCGCTGTCCGGGGTCTTTGGCGTGCTCTTCGGCGAGTGCCCCGATTTCTTCCTTGGTGAGGAAAGTGAAGATTTTCAGGTACTTCTCGGCATCGGCGTCGCTGACGTTGAGCCAGAACTGGTAGAACTTATAAGGAGAGGTGTAGCGTGGGTCGAGCCACACGTTGCCGCTTTCCGTCTTGCCGAACTTTCCGCCGTCGGCCTTGGTGATGAGCGGGCAGGTGAGGGCGTATGCCTCGCCGCCTACGGTGCGTCGTATCAGCTCCGTGCCGGTGGTGATGTTGCCCCACTGGTCGGAACCGCCGAGTTGCAGGCGGCAGCCTTTCTCGCGGTACAGGTGCAGGTAGTCATAGCCTTGCAGCAGCTGGTAGGTGAACTCGGTGAAGGACAGTCCGTCGCGTGCCTCGCCGTTTAGGCGTTTCTGTACAGACTCCTTGGCCATCATGTAGTTGACGGTGATGTGCTTGCCCACCACTCGGGCGAAGTCGAGGAAGGAGAAGTCCTTCATCCAGTCGTAGTTGTTTACAAGCTCGGCACGGTTGGGGGCGTCGCTTTCGAAGTCGAGGAATTTTGCCAGCTGGCGTTTTATGGCCTCCTGGTTGTGGCGCAGCGTGGCCTCGTCGAGGAGGTTACGTTCGGCCGATTTGCCCGACGGGTCGCCGATCATGCCGGTAGCGCCGCCCACGAGTGCCAGGGGCTTGTGGCCGCAGCGCTGCAGGTGGCGGAGCATCATCACTCCGCAGAGGTGTCCTATATGGAGGCTGTCGGCAGTCGGGTCTATGCCCAGGTAGGCCGTAGTCATTTCCTTGTTCAGTTGTTCTTCGGTCCCCGGAATCATGGAATGTACCATTCCGCGCCAGGTCAGTTCTTCAACAAAATTCATTTCAGTGCTTATTTATTATAGATGTAATTAATCAGTGTCTGGCCCACGGCGCGGAGCGTCGCGGGGTCGATGTTGGGCACGTCGTCGCGCACGGTGTGCCACGTGGCGTTGAAGCCGCTGGGGGACGACGGGTCGTACTCTATGATGTCGATTGCAGGAATCCCGGCGTCGAGCAGGGGCACATGGTCATCGGTGACGGCACCGCCCGGCTCGTTGAGGAATACGTCGGAGAAGCCGGCCTGCGCGGCTGTCTGCCAGAAGGCCTGCACCAGGTCCGGGGCGTTTTCGAGGGAGAAACCCTCGTAGCGGAACTTGGCGCCTCGGGCGCCCACCATGTCGAGCAGTATGGCCTGCGATGGGGAATAGCCGGGGACGAAGGGATTCTGCGCGAAGTATTTTGCGCCGAGCGCCCAGCTGTCGTCGTCGGCATGTGAACCTCGGTCTTCGGCGTCCACGAAGAGTATGTCGATGCCGCGTCCGGGGTTTTCGAGTCCCATCTGCCGCGCGGTTTCGAGGAGCACGGCCACGCCGCTGGCACCGTCGTTGGCACCCGGCACGGGCTTGTCGCGGTTGGCCTCGTCGGGGTCGGAGTCGGCCCACGGGCGCGTGTCGTAGTGTGCCAGCAGCAGCAGGCGGTCGTCCGCCTCCGGGTTGTAGCGTCCTATTATATTAAGGGCGTCGAGGGTCACTCCGTCGGCGCTTTGTAGCGTCATGGGTTGTGTGACGACCTCGGCGCCGTGGCGTTTGAGTTCGGCCTGCAGCCAGTCTGCACAACGTTTGTGTGCCGGCGTATTGTTGATACGTGGGCCGAAGTCCACCTGCGTTTTCATGTAAGCGAAGGCGGAGTCGGCGTTGAAAACCACGGTCGGGGAGGCCACGGTCGGGGTGGTGTCCGAGGCGGCGGTATCTTCGTGAGTACTTTTAGCGGCAGAGCATCCGGCCAGGATGCATCCGGCCGCCACAAGAAGCGTAAATCTTAGCATGTTGCAAATTTAATCAAAATTTCCCGTTCGCCGAAACTTGAAGGAGCAAAAAATGCCCGGTGGCCGCTTTTCCGTTTACGGCTCAAAATTTTTTCTTTTCCCGAGGGAAAAACCGCTGTTTGATAATATACTGGTAATCAATGAGATAATTATTAAACGCGACTTGAATAATGTTAAAAAGCGAAAATTGCGGTAAAAAAAGCGTCGCAGGGGTTTCGCTATCTGCGAAAAAATGCTTAATTTTGTGTTAACATCCGCGGCACGTCCCCTTGCTTAAAGGGGGGCCGCGCGCCGCGGTGACAAACAAAAACGCTACAGTTAACCATGACTAACGACAACAAAATAAGAGAGGCTCTGAAGTACCATTTCGGGTTCGACAGCTTCAAAGGGAACCAGGAGGCGATAATCCGTTCGCTTCTCGAGGGCCATGATGTCTTCGTGCTGATGCCCACGGGCGGCGGCAAATCCCTCTGCTACCAGCTTCCGGCCCTCTTGCAACCGGGCACGGCCATAGTGATCTCTCCCCTGATAGCGTTAATGAAAAATCAGGTGGACGCGATGCGTAATTTCAGCGAAGACAACGGAGTGGCGCACTTCCTCAACTCGAGCCTCAACAAGGCGGCCGTCGAGGAGGTGAAAGCCGACGTGCGCTCCGGACGCACCAAGCTCCTGTATGTAGCCCCCGAGTCGCTCAACAAGGAGGAGAACATCGCTTTCCTGCGCGAGTCGCGGATTTCGTTTTACGCCATCGACGAGGCGCACTGCATCTCGGAGTGGGGGCACGACTTCCGTCCCGAGTACCGCAAGCTGCGTCCCATAATCAACCGTATAGGCAACCGCCCCGTGATAGCGCTGACGGCCACCGCCACCCCCAAGGTGCAGCACGACATACAGAAGAACCTGGGTATCATCGAGGCCGACGTCTTCAAGTCGAGCTTCAACCGCCCCAACCTCTTCTATGAGGTGCGCAGCAAGACCAAGGACGTGGACCGCGACATCATCAAGTACATAAAGGGCGCTCCCGGGAAGTCGGGCATCATCTATTGCCTGTCGCGCAAGCGCGTTGAGGAGCTGGCCGAGACGTTGCAGGTCAACGATATCAAGGCCCTCCCGTACCATGCCGGCATGGACTCTGCTCACCGCAACGCCAACCAGGACGCCTTCCTCAGCGAAGACGCGCAGGTGATAGTGGCCACCATAGCCTTCGGCATGGGCATCGACAAGCCCGACGTGCGCTTCGTCATCCACTACGACATCCCCAAGTCGCTGGAAGGGTATTACCAGGAGACGGGGCGCGCCGGCCGCGACGGCGGCGAAGGGCGCTGCATAGCCTATTTTTCAGTCAAAGACCTCCAGAAACTCGAGAAGCTCATGCAGTCCAAGTCTCCCGCCGAGCAGGAGATAGGGAAACAGCTGCTGGCCGAGACCGCAAACTACGCAGAGTCGTCGCTCTGCCGCCGCAAGATACTGCTCCATTACTTCGGCGAGCAGTACGGCAAGGAGAATTGCGGATGCTGTGACAATTGTTTAACTCCAAAGAACCAAGTGGAAGCTAAAGAAGAACTTTACGCCGCCCTCCAGACTGTGGCGGCATCCAAAGACAAATTCAAACCGGAATATCTCGTAAACATCCTCATCGGGCGGCGCACCGACGAAATACGTTCGCAAGGCCATGACAAGCTCGACGACTTCGGCTCCCTGCGCGAGACCGACGAGAAGTTCGTGCAGGCCGTAGTGCAACAGGCCGTGATAGCCGGGTACCTTTCCAAAGATATAGAAAACTACGGCGTGCTCTCGCTGACGCGCGCCGGCGACAAGTTCCTCGACAAACCCAAATCCTTCAAGGTGGTGGAGGACAACGAGTTCAACGACAGCGAAGCGGAAATGCAGATAAAGGGGGGCGACGCCTGCGTCACGGACCCGGCCCTCTTCTCCATGCTCAAGGACCTGCGCAAGAAGATAGCCCGCAAGCATAACCTCAAACCCTATGTCATCTTCCAGGACCCCTCGCTGGAGGCCATGTCCACCACTTACCCCGTCACCATCGAGGAGCTGCAGAACATCCCCGGCGTGGGTGCCGGCAAGGCGCGCCGCTACGGCGCCGAGTTCGTGGAACTCATAAAGCGCCACGTGGAGCAGAACGACATAGACCGCCCCGAAGACATAGTGGTGCGCACACGCCCCAAGGAGAGCAAGATGAAAATCCACCTCATCCAGGGCATCGACCGGCGAATCGACTTCGAGGAGCTGGCCCGTATGCACAACCTCTCGATGGACGAGTTGCTCACCGAGCTGGAATCCATCGTGAAGTCGGGAATGAAGATTAATATTGACTATGTGCTCACCGAAATCTTCGACGAGGAGACGGAACAGGAGATAATGGACTTTATCCGCACCCTCGACGAGGACGACCTGGATTCGGCCATCGAGGAGTTCGGCGACGAGTTCACGGAGGAGGAGATACGCCTGGCGCGCATAAAATTCCTCTCCGAGATGGGCAACTGACAATAACCGGGACAAGCGGGACGTTGAGATGAAAGGAAGCATTACAGAAAGGCGCCGGCGGCATGGCTCCGGGGGTGTCCGTGCCGGGGCATTCGTAGCTCCGGCGTTGGCCGCGTTGCTGTGTCTTCCGTCGTGCGGAGGCTCGCCCGAAGGCGCCGCGGCGCCGCAGGACAGCGCAGAAATCGTGGCGCAGGTGGGCGACTCCGTCCTTACCTTCGACGACCTGCGCGCACGCATCCCGCAGGGCCTCGACCCCGCCGACTCGCTGCGGCTGGCGTCGAACATCGCCGACAGCTGGCTCCGCGACGTACTCCTCGCCAGCGTGGCGGAAGAGAACGTGGTGGACCTCGAACATATAGACCGCCTCACCGAGGAGTTCCGCAACGACCTGATAGTGGGGGAATACATGAAGCGCTACCAGGCCGCCAAGCCCTCGAAGGCCTCCGACGCCGAGGCGCGACGTTTCTACGACGCCAATGCCGGACGGATGCTCCTGGAACGTCCGTTGGTAAAAGGTATCCTTATAAAGGTGCCTGCCGACGCGCAGGGCGTGGAGCAGTTGCGCCGCTGGATGAAGAGCGCCTCCGCATCGTCGGTGGCAAGCATCGAGAAGTATGGCCTCGGCTCCGCCATGCAGTATGACTACTTCATGGACCGTTGGGTGGACTTCTCCGACGTTGCCGCGGCGATACCTTACCGCTTCGAGACGCCCGACGACTTCGTGAGCCGTACCGACGACTTCGAGACGCAGCGTTCCGGCGCGCTGTACATACTCCACATCTCGGACCGCAAGCTGTCGGGCGACACGATGCCCTACGACTTCGCGCGTCCGCAGATACTCCAGGCTCTCGAGCAGCAGGAACGCTCGCGGTATGCCGACGCCCTGATGGCCGACCTCTGCGCCCGTGCACGCAAACGCGGAGTGCTGAAAACACCCGGTTATGACCCGAAAACACATAAGCTAATCATAAACAACCCGAAAAAGTGAAAAAACTGAAACTCCTTATAATACTCGCGGTAGCGGCAGGCGTCGTCACGGCGCTGGCCAAGCCCAGGCACAACGTCATTGACGAGATAGCCTGGGTAGTGGGCGACGAACCCATCTACCTCTCCGACATAGAGGCGCAGATAGCCTCCATGAAGCAGGAGGGGACCCCCATTGCAGGCGACCCCTATTGCGTGGTGCCCGAGCAGATGGCCCTCGAGAAGCTGTACATGCACCAGGCCAAACTCGACACCATCGAGCCTCCCGAGGCACAGGTGGCGCAGCAGGTGGACCGCCGCATCAAGTTCTTCATCGACAACCTCGGCTCGCGCGAACGCGTGGAGGAATACTTCCGCAAACCCATGGCCCAGCTCCGCGAACAGCTCATGGACATCATGCGCTCGCAGTACATAGTGCAGCAGGTGCAGTCAAACCTCACCAAGAACGTGAAGGTGACGCCCAACGACGTGAAGAAATACTACGCCTCGCTGCCCGAAGACTCCCTGCCCATGATTCCGCAACAGTTCGAGGTGCAGGTAATAACCGTCAACCCGGAGATTCCGCAGCAGGAAATCGACGATGTCAAGGCGCGCCTCCGCGACTATGCCGACCGCGTGAACCGCGGCGAAACGCCCTTCTCCACACTCGCCATCATGTACAGCGAGGACGGCTCCGCCATGCAGGGGGGCGAGCTCGGTTTCCACAACCGGGCCGACTTCGTGCCCGAGTTCGCCAACGTGGCGTGGAACCTCTCCGACCCCAAGAAGGTGTCGCGCATCGTGGAGACCGAATACGGCTTCCACATAATCCAGCTGATAGAGAAGCGTGGCGACCAGGTGAACGTCCGCCACATCCTGCTGCGCCCGAAAGCCTCCAACGAAGCCTTCACCGAAGCGCTGACGCGCCTCGACTCCCTGCGCTCGCACATCGACAGCCGCGAAATGTTCGAGGAGGCCGCCCGGCTCCTCTCCGCCGACAAGGACTCCCGTAATAATAAAGGTATCATGATGAACACGAACACCGGTTCCACGCGCTTCGAGCTCAAGGACCTCCCCACGGAGATAGCCTCCAGGGTGGAAAACATGAAACCGGGCGACATCTCCGAGCCGTTCATCATGAAGGATGTGCGCGCCAACCGCGACGTCTGCGCCATTGTGCGCCTCAAGGAACGCTCCGACGCGCACCGCGCCACCCTCTCCGAAGACTACAACCTCCTCAAGGAGATGTGTACCAACCACGAGAGCAACGAGATTATCCGCCGCTGGGTGGAAGACAAGATAAAGACTACCTACGTGAGAATCGAAGACGGTTACCGCGACTGCGATTTCCAATATAAAGGATGGATTAAAGAGGAGGAAAAGAAGAAGTAGCTCCCCGGCAGCGGGGCAAGAGCTAAGTCAGCTAAAATAGCTAAGAGAGCTAAAATGCCTGTGCTGCAGAGAAAGCTCACGTTACTAAAAAAAAGAGATGCCTTCACAGATATCCGAATTACGCCGACATTCCCCCCGGCGGGTCGCCTGGATGGTGGCCCTCGCCTTCGCCATACCCCTTCTCTCGCTTATCGACCAGGCTATGGCGCAGAACGTGTTGCGGCGCCCGCAGACCCCCGGGAAGGAAACGTATACCCGCCCGAAGCCGACGCAGCCGATACGCCCGGAGATGCCTTCGCAGGACCGCTACGTCACCAACCGGGTGTTCCTGGAGCGCGCCGACTCGCTATACCATTATTCCTGGAACGGCGACAGGCAGGTGGTGAGCGGCAACGTCCTCTTCCGCCAGGGCAACATGTACCTGTATTGCGACTCGGCGTTCTACTACCCGGACTTCAACTCGCTCGACGCCTTCGGTAACGTTAAGATGGTGAGCGGGGACACGCTCCACATCTACGCCGACAAACTCTTCTACGACGGGCAGCAGCGCCTGGCGCGTCTCAAGAACGGCCCGTCGCGCTCCAAGGTTACGGTGCAGAACCGCCGCGTCACCATCACGGCCGACTCCCTTTTCTACAGTTCAACGCAGGACCGCGGATGGTACGAGAATGGCGGCCGCCTCGAAGACGCCGTCAACGTGCTGACCTCCGACCAGGGGGAATACTCCCCGTCGCAGAAAGCCGCCGACTTCTACGGCAACGTGCACCTGCGCTCCAAGCGCAACGGCAACCAGCTCTTTACCGACACGCTCTTTTACTCCACGGCGACGAACGTGGCGCGGATAGTGTCGCGAACCGACATCTGGGGAACCACCGACACCATAGTGACTTATTCCGGAACGTACAACACGCGCACCGGGCAGGCCAACCTCACGAGCCGCTCCACCGTCTCGCACACCGACTCCAACCACAATGTCACCAAGCTGACGGCGGACATCATAGTCTACGACCGCGCCACGCGCATAAGCACCGCGCGGATGTTCGACGACGCCCGCGGCAAGCCGATGGTGCTCACCGATACCGCCCACAAGACGCAGATTATCAGCTGTTACGGCGAATATAACGACGCCACGCGCTCGGCTTTCGCCACCGGCAATCCCCTCCTCATAGAGTACTCGCGCCCGGACACCAACTATATGCGCGCCGACACCATTTATACCTACGTGGTGAGGAAAAACGTCCTCCCCGATTACACCGGCGAGCAGAAGGAAATCCTGGCCGAACTCATGGAAGAGCAGCGCCGTCTCGACGCTGAATACGACTCGCTGCAAACCGCATATAAAGCACGGATAGAAGAGGGGGACACCACCGCCGTCGAGCCTGTGAAGACCGACCTCATAGCCTCCGACCGGCGCCTGCACCGCGATTCCGTCCTCAAGGAGTTTGCCGAGGCCACCGCCGTGCGCCACGCCCGCTTCTTCAACCAGCAGATTCAGGCCATCGCCGACACCATGCACTTCCGGCAGTTCGACTCGCTGCTTTACCTCAAGCGAAAGCCGATAATATGGTCGGACGAGCGGCAGGTAATGGGCGACACCATAATAGCGCACTTCAACGACTCTACCGTTGACCGCGCGCGCATAGTGGGTGGCTTCGTGGCCGAACATGTGGCCGAGGATTTCTATAACCAGATGAAAGGCAAGCTCATGCTCGCCACCTTCGCCGACCAGAAATTGAAACACCTCGACGTGGACGACAACGTGGAGGTGGTGCTCCTGCCGCAGGAGAAGGATTCCACCTTCAACAAGATAGTGAGGGCGGAGAGCGAGCACATGTCGGTGAACATGAACGGCGACGACCTGGAGAAACTGAAGATGTGGGCTGCCGTCGACGGCACGGTGACGCCGCTATTCAAGCTGAAAGCCGGCGCGCAATACCTCCCCGGGTTCTCCTGGCAGGAGGCGTTGCGCCCCAAGCGCGAATGGTATTACGGCCGCTGGGTCTGGGTCGACGACCTCGGCGAGGAACCCGACGACATGGAGGAATATTTCAGCACCAAGGAACCCTCCGAAAACATCGAGGAATACTTTACCCCTTAGGAGAGCAGGCATGAGCGACATTATTCACAGGCTGCCCGATGCGGTGGCCAACCAGATAGCCGCCGGGGAGGTGGTGCAGCGCCCCGCCTCGGTGGTCAAGGAGCTGGTGGAGAACGCCGTCGACGCCGGTGCGCGGAACATCTCGCTCTTTATCCGCGACGCCGGGCGCACCCTCATCCAGGTTATCGACGACGGTAAGGGGATGTCTGAGAACGACGTGATGATGGCCTTCGAGCGCCACGCCACCTCCAAGATAGCGGCCGCCGACGACCTTATGACGCTCGTGACCATGGGATTCCGCGGCGAGGCGTTGCCCTCCATCTGCGCCGTGGCGCAAGTGGAGATACGCACCAGAACGCGCGACTCCGAGCTCGGGACAGCGCTGCGCATAGACTGCGCGCGCCGCGAGATGCCGGAACCCTGCGTGTGCGACGCCGGCACCAACATCATGGTCAAGAACCTCTTCTGCAACGTTCCGGCACGCCGCAAGTTCCTCCGCTCGGACGCTTCGGAACTCGCCGCCATCATGCGCGAGTTCGAACGCCTCGCCCTCGTCAACCACCGTCTGCACCTCAGCATCGACACCGGCGGCAAGGTGCTCGACCTGCGGCCCGGCACCTTCAAGCAGCGCATCGCCGACATCTGGAAAAACAACCTGAACCTCCAGCTCCTGCCGGTGGAGGTGGAGACCTCGGTGGTGAAGATTTCCGGCTTCGTATCGCGGCCGGAGTTCGCGCGGCGCCGCAACCCGCTGCAATACCTCATCGCAAACGGCCGCAACATGAAGCATCCCTACTTCCGGAGCGCCATCCTCTCTTGCTATGAGCAACTTACTGCCCCAGACACGCAGCCGTGCTTCTTCCTGCGCTTCGACGTGGACCCCGCCACAATCGACGTGAACATCCATCCGACGAAGAACGAAATCAAGTTCGAGAACGAGCAGGAGATATGGCGCATCCTGCAATCGGCCGTCCGTGCCGCGTTAGGAAAATTCAGCGCGGTGCCCTCCATCGACTTCGAGGCCGACCCGCTTCCCGCCACTCCTCGGCAGACCTCCGCTCCCGTGACGGCGCCGCCGGTAGGTCTCGACCCCACGTATGACCCCTTCGCTCCGGAGAACAATGCTGCCGCCACACCGCAGGCCGGTCCCGGCGAGTTCAAACCGGTGGAAAACTTCGCGCCGACTCAGGGTGGCTACACGCCTCCGCAGAAACCGCCGCGCAACTGGAACCGCCTTTACAACGACTTCATGGAAGGGGTGAAAGGCTCCGACCGACGCCGCGAAACCCCGCGGCAGACCACTATCTCCGCGTCGAAAACACCATCAAAACAGCCTGACGTGCCGCAAGAAAGCGACTCGCCGCTCTTCCTGCAGCAGGGACTGAAATACATCGTCACCACCTCGGCTCGCGGACTGATAATCATAGACCAATACCGTGCGCATCTCAAAATCCTGTACGAGGAGTTCATGGAGAAGGCGCGGCAGCACACCGCCGTCGGGCAGCATATCCTCTTCCCGCTCATCCTCGACCTTGAACCTGCCCAGACGCTGACGCTCGAAGGCATCGAGGACGAACTGCAACGCATGGGATTCGTGCTCACAAACGCCGGCAATGGCCGCTGGCAGATAGAGGCGGTGCCGTCGCAGCTCACCGACAGCGACCCGAAAGACCTGTTGCTCAAGATAATAGACTCGCTTCAGGCACCGGAGCATGAAGCACCGCTGACGACCGACGACGAGCCGGGACACGACGGATTGACTTCCTCCGCGGCCATGACATCAGCCGAACCGGCGATGGAGGCCACGCTCTCGAAGATAGCCAAAAGCCTTGCGCGCACCGCCGCCATAAAGGGTGGCCGCGCGCTGTCGCAAGCCGAAATGGAGCAGATAGTGAGCCGCCTCTTCCGCCTTCCCGACCCGAACTTCTCCCCCGACGGGCTGCCGGTCCTGGCGCTGCTCGACCCGGCCACGCTGCTGTGACAATTCCGGCATAAAAGCATAACAAGGGAACATAAACCACATAAACCCCATAAATCACATAAACCACATATCCCTCCTACTCCCCGCAGCTCACGTCCGGGCTGCGGCAACAAGCCCATACACTCCCGCACGACGCGCCGTTTCGCGGAGCGGTTCAGGGGAATTTTTAAGGTTTTTTAATTTTCTGTACGGCTTTTTCTTCGTATCTTTGCAGATTAGATTCCGCGTGCTTATCTCAAGCAATGTGCGTGGATTGAAATTAGAAAAATATTAACGACTTATGATAAAAATTAAAACATTCAGCCGCGCTTTGAAAGCCCTCGGCTTTGCCGCCGTCGTGGCAGTGGCCGGTACCGCCGCTTCTTGCAACGACGATGAAGTGGGCTTCAGCCCCTCGTCCATAATCTATCAGGATTATCTGGCACAAGTTACGACCAGCGGATGCGATACCCAAAATCCGGAAGTCACCATCAGTGCCTACGCCGCGCTCCGCAACACCAACGCCTCAGGCACTATCCTGCCTCTCGCCAAGGGTTCGAGTCTCACGGCCAATACCATCGACATGCTCAACATCGCCGACAATAACTATAACTACGGGGCAGTGCTTCCGAAAGGCTCCGTCTCGGCACGTTTCATCTTCAAGAAATCCGACGTCCAGACCTACACCAACCGCATAGAGTTCAAGGACTGCCCGGAGATGCAGCTCGAGAATCTCGGCGGCAAGATAGTCAACGGCAAGGAATACACCATCACGGGCGCCGACCTCATGGACTCGCAGCAGACCGTGCAGATAGTGCTCTACACTACCACCGGCGAAACACAATATCCGGCCATGATGCTGGGCGGCAGCAACTCGTTCCGATTCATCAATGTTCCGGCCGGGACATATCAGCTTTCTGCTTCCGTGACCGTAGAGCAGCGCCTCCAGGAGGCCGATAACAACGCCGGCGGCAAGATTGCCGTTTCGCGCGTTTACCTCTACTCCAACCCTGTAACCGTCGAAGAATAAGAGCCATGCTGTTACCGATATACCTTTACGGCCATCCCGTGCTCCGCGAGGAGGCCGAAGACATAGACAAAGATTATCCGGAGCTTGAAAAGCTGATAGCCGACATGTGGGAAACGATGTACGACGCCGAGGGCGTCGGCCTCGCCGCGCCGCAGATAGGGCGCTCAATCGCGCTCATAGTGCTCGACGGCTCGGTGCTCGCCGAGACGTTCCCCGAATGTAAGGACTCGAAGATGGTGCTCCTCAATCCCTATCTCGAAGTGCTGGAAGACGTCGAACCGGTGACGCGCGACGAGGGTTGCCTCTCGCTCCCGGGAATGTACGAGCCGGTGAAGCGCCACGAGCATGTGCGCCTCACATGGCAGGACGAGAACTTCGTGGAGCACGAAAAAGAGTTCTCCGGATACCTGAGCCGCATAATGCAACATGAGTACGACCACCTGCTCGGCACCGTCTACACCGACCGCGTCTCGCCGCTGCGCAAACAGTTCATCAAATCGAAACTCTCAAACATAGCACATGGCCGTGTACGCTGCGACTATCGCGTGAAAGTCGGCCCCAAAACATCCAAAAAGTAACCGAACACAATGGCTGACGACAAGAAGATAATTTTCTCGATGGTGGGGGTGAGCAAAGTGATTCCCCCCCAGCGACAGATACTTAAGAATATTTACCTCTCCTTTTTCTACGGCGCGAAGATAGGCATCATCGGCCTCAACGGCTCCGGTAAGTCCACGCTGCTCAAAATCATAGCCGGACTTGACAAGAGCTATCAGGGCGACGTGGTCTTCTCCCCCGGCTACAGCGTGGGTTACCTGGAACAGGAACCTAAGCTCGACCCCGAAAAGACCGTCAAGGAGATAGTGCAGGAAGGTGTGCAGCCGACGCTCGACCTCCTGGCGGAATACGACCGCGCTAACGAAGCCTTCGCCGACCCCGAAGTGCTGGAGAACGAGGACAGGATGAACGCCCTGATAGCGCGCCAGGCCGAGCTGCAGGACAAGCTCGACGCCGCCGACGCCTGGAACATAGACAATAAGCTGGAGCGTGCCATGGACGCCCTGCGCTGCCCGCCCGACGACCAGAAAGTATCAACCCTCTCCGGGGGCGAACGCCGCCGCGTGGCCCTCTGCCGGCTGCTGCTGCAGCAACCCGACATACTGCTGCTCGACGAGCCCACCAACCACCTCGACGCAGAGTCCATAGACTGGCTGGAACAGCACCTGCAGCAATATCCCGGCACCGTCATCGCCGTGACGCACGACCGCTACTTCCTGGACCATGTGGCCGGCTGGATTCTCGAACTCGACCGCGGCGAAGGAATCCCCTGGAAAGGGAACTACTCCTCGTGGCTCGACCAGAAGTCGAAACGCCTCGCACAGGAGGAGAAGCAGGCCTCCAAGCGCCGCAAGACGCTGGAGCGCGAGCTGGAATGGGTGCGCATGGCACCGAAGGCGCGCCAGGCCAAGAGCAAGGCACGTCTCTCGAGCTACGACCGCCTGCTCAACGAAGACCAGAAACAGCGCGAGGAGAAGCTGGAAATCTTCATCCCCAACGGGCCGCGCCTCGGCAACAAGGTAATCGAGGCCGTCGGCGTGAAGAAAGCCTTCGGCGGGAAGGTACTCTTCGACGACCTCAACTTCATGCTCCCGCCCAACGGCATCGTGGGCGTCATCGGCCCCAACGGTGCCGGAAAGACCACCCTCTTCCGCCTCATAATGGGGCAGGAAAAGCAGGACGGAGGCACGTTCGACGTCGGCGAAACCGTCAAGATAGCCTACGTGGACCAGACGCACAAGGACCTTTCGCCCGAAAAGACCGTCTACCAGGTAATCTCGCAGGGAGTGGAATCGTTCCGCATGGGAGGCCGCGACATGAACGCGCGTGCCTACCTCTCGAAATTCAACTTCACCGGCGCCGACCAGGAGAAGAAAATCGGCGTCCTCTCGGGCGGCGAGCGCAACCGCCTGCACCTGGCCATGGCGCTCAAGGAGGAGGGCAACGTGCTGCTGCTGGACGAACCTACCAACGACATCGACGTCAATACGCTGCGCGCCCTTGAGGAAGGCCTCGAGAACTTCGCCGGCTGCGCCGTGGTGGTAAGCCACGACCGCTGGTTCCTCGACCGTATCGCCACCCATATCCTCGCCTTCGAGGGGGACAGCAAGGTGACATTCTACCAAGGCTCCTACAGCGACTACGAGGAATACCGGCGCAAGCGCGACGGCAACACCACGCCCCACCGCATACGCTACCGCAAACTCACCGACTGACAGTGAGCATCAGCATAGCCGCGCAGGGCCCCGGGGTTCTGCGCGTGCTTTAATAAGAACCTCAAGTCCCGGATTCGGAAAACGCTGAAATGCGCTGTTTCACCGGCGTGCCGACTTCCGGAACCTTGATTAAGAACTTAATTCTAACCCCGGTGTTTAAGAGGTATGAAGAAGATTATCCTCATCATATTCGCCGCGCTGGCGGCAGTCTGCGGCGCCTCGGCATGGGACCTCGGCGAGAAGTACAAAGGGCCGAAAACGCCCGAAACCGACCTCTCGTGGCATCCGGACATCCTGCCGGGCTACGAGGCGCGCTACGTGAACCAGGGGGAGGCCTTCGACGGCCCCTGCCGCTCCACCATAGTGCGCCTGCGCTCCGGGAAACCCACGCGCCGCGCATACCTCTACATCCACGGGTTCAACGACTACTTTTTCCAGGGGGAGATGGGGCGCCTCTTCGCCGACTCCGCCTTCAACTTCTACGCCGTGGACCTGCGCCGCTACGGGCGCTCGCGCCAGCCGTGGCAGTATCCCTTCAACGTCCGCGACATGCAGGAATACTTCGCCGACATAGACTCGGCGCTGAGCCAGATACGCCGCGACGGCAATGTGGACATCACCCTTTCGGGGCACTCCACCGGCGGCCTTACGGCGCTCTACTATGCGGCGCGGCGCGGCGCACGCTGCGGCGTCAAGAGGGTGGTCACCGACTCCCCCTTCCTGGAATGGAACTACAACGCCTTCTACCGCAACTTCCTGGTACCCATGGTCTCGGGCGTCGGGAAGGTGTTTAAGGACGCCAAGATAAAACAGGCACACTGCGACGGCTACGCCTGCTCGCTGCTCGACAGTTGCCACGGCCGGTGGAACTACGACACCGAGTGGAAAATGCCATACTCGCCGCCCGTCACGATGAGCTGGATAGGCGCAATCGACGGCGCGCAGGGCTACCTGATGCGCCACAGCCGCAACATCACCGTCCCCGTGCTCGTGATGCACAGCAGCAGGAAGGTGGAGGGGTGCGGCTGGACCGAAGAGTTCATGCACGGCGACGCGGTGCTCGACCCCGCCATGCTGCAGGAGCGCGGCGTGAAGATAGGCGCCGAAGTGCGTACCGTGGACGGCGGCCTCCACGACCTTATCCTCAGCCTCCCCGCCCCGCGCCGGCAGGCTTACGACTATATTTTCGACTTTATCAGAACACACTGAGAACCAAATGGATATGAACGACGGATTGACCATAGCCCGGCTACGCTCCCTCTCCTCCCTTTCTAACAGCTGGACGGCCCGCGCGCGGCAGATGCTCGACGGGAAGCAGCTTGCCACGGCGCGCCGATACATGCGCCGCGTGGAAGAGGCGCAGCTCCCCGTTGCGGACGCGCACGGAATACCGGTGCGGCTGCTAATGCTCAGCACGGCGGAACTCTTCGCCGAAAAGGTGGACCCCGACATCAATATCCTCATCGCTATCTCGCTGGCGCCATACGTGCGCGCCGGCGTCTTCCCCGTTGAGGAAGTGATGCGCGACTGGGGCGAGGATGTGGCGTGGCTCGTCAAGACGTTGCTCCACGTCAAGAGCTACTCCACCATCGGTTTGAACGCCGACCAGGACAACTTCCGCGGCCTGCTCCTCTCGCTGGCTGCCGACATCCGCGTCATCATCATCATGATAGTGGAGAACCTGGCGCTGATGCGCATGATAAACCTGCATCCCGACGACGACTGGGTGCGCAGCGTGGCCTTCGAGGCCAACTGCCTCTACGCCCAACTGGCGCACCGCCTCGGCCTCTACGCCATTAAAGGGGAGCTGGAAGACCTCTCGCTCAAGTACACCAACCGCGAGGTGTACAAGCGCATCGCCGCCAGACTCCACGAGACGAAACGCGCCCGCGACGAGTACATAAGGCAGTTCATAGAGCCGGTGCGCCGCGAGCTCACCGCCGCCGGGCTGCGCTTCGAGATAAAGGGGCGCACCAAGTCCATATCCTCAATCTGGGCTAAAATCAAGAAGCAGAAGGTGGACCTCGACGGCATCTTCGACCTCTTCGCCATACGCGTAATCATCGACACGCCGCGCGAGCGCGAGAAACGCGACTGCTGGCTGGCCTATTCCATCCTGGCCGACATGTACACCGCCAACCCTTCGCGGATGAAGGACTGGATTTCACTCCCCAAGAGCAACGGCTACGAGTCTCTCCACGCCACGGTGATGGGCCCCGGCAACAAATGGGTGGAGGTGCAGTTCCGCAGCCGCCGGATGGACCTCGTGGCCGAGAAAGGCCTTGCCGCCCACTGGCGCTACAAGGGCGGACACGGCGACACCTCCGACCAGTGGATGAACAACATACGCGACATCCTGGAAAGCGGCGACGAGGGCGCCATGCAGCTCATGAAGGGCATGCGCCTGGACAATTACGCCAAGGAGGTCTTCGCCTTCACTCCCAAAGGCGCCCTTCTCCGGCTCCCAAAGGGAGCCACGGTGCTCGACTTCGCCTTCGCCATACACTCCGGCGTGGGTTCGCGCTGCGTCGGCGCCATCGTGAACGGCCGACACGAAAAGATTAACTACAAGGTGCAGAACGGCGACCTTATAGAGATAGTCACCTCGTCGACACAGACGCCAAAGCAGGACTGGCTGGCGACGGTGGTCACCTCCAAGGCGCGCAACAAGATACGCCAGAGCCTCAACGAAAGCCGTGTCCGAAAGGCGCAGCTCGGCAAGGAGACGCTGGAACGCCGCGCACGCAACCGCAAACTCGAATATGACGAGGCACTGCTGATGCACCTCATCAAGAAGCGGGGCTACAAGATGGTTAACGACTTCTACGCCGACATCCACGACGAGAAGGTGGACCCCGGACGGTTCCTCGGCGACTATGTGGCCGCCGCCGCGCGGCAAAAGGCCGAAGAGGCGCACCGTGTATCCGCCGAAGAGTTCAAGATAGTCAACGCTCCGGAGACCGACGACCGCGACATAATCACCATCGGCGACCGCTCGCTGCGCGGCATGAACTACCGCTTCGCCCGTTGCTGCAACCCCATCCACGGCGACGACGTCTTCGGCTTCATATCCTCGGACGGCCTCGTGAAAATCCACAAGTCAGACTGCCCGAACGCCGGGAACATACGCCGCCGCTACCCCTACCGCCTTATCCGCGTGCGGTGGAGCGACACCGAAGGCGCTTCCACGCTGCGCCCCGTTACGCTGCGAATCATCGGCACCGACGACATCGGCATCGTCACAAACCTCACATCCATCATCTCCAAAGACCCCGACACGCAGTTGCGCAACATCTCCATCTCCTCGGACGACGGCATCTTCCAGGGGCACCTCGTGCTCGGGGTTTCGGGCAACCGGTCGCTCAATATGCTCGTCAAGAAACTGAAAGGGGTGAAGGGAGTGATGGACGTGACCCGTTGCTGACCCAAAGAATTTACTACTAACATATAAGCACTTTTAGACAAATGACATTAAGAAAAGAAGACCTTGAAATCCTTGAAAAGAAAGGAATTACGCCCGAAAAGTTCGAGCGGCAGCTAAAGATGCTCCGCACCGGCTTCCCCTGTCTGCGCCTGAAGGGCGCCGCCACCGTGGGCGACGGCATCACCCGCGTGACGCCGGAACTCGAGAAGACCGCCGTCGGCATCTGGGATGACTATGCCGCACGCGGCGGCAAGGTGGTGAAGATGGTGCCCGCCAGCGGCGCCGCCTCCCGTATGTTCAAGAACGTGTTCGCCTTCCTAAACGGCAAGGACTCCAAGCCGCAGGACGACTTCATGAAGACCTTCTTCGCCCGCATAACGGAGTTCGCCTTCTTCGACGCCCTCAACGCCGCCGCAATGGCCGACGGGGGCAAGAGCATCCTCTCGCTCATTGCCGACGGCGAATACAAGAAAGTGGCCTCTCTGCTCCTGGAAACACCGGGACTGGGCTACGGCAAGCTCCCGAAGGCGTTGCTCCGTTTCCACAAGGTGCCCGGCGCGTCGCGCACGCCGCTTGAGGAACACCTGGCCGAAGGGGCGCAGTATGCCGCCGACCGAAAGGGGAACGTGGCCGTGCACTTCACCGTCAGCGAGGAACACAAGGAACCCGCCCTGCGCAAGGTGGAAGAGGTGAAACGCCTCATGGAGCAGAAGTACGGCGTGAAATACGACATCACATTCTCCGTGCAGAAACCCTCCACCGACACCGTCGCCGCCGACCTCAAAGGGGAACCGTACCGCGAGAACGGCGACCTCTTCTTCCGTCCCGGCGGCCACGGGGCGCTCATAGAAAACCTCAACGACCTGGAGGCGGACATCGTCTTCCTCAAGAACATAGACAACGTGGTGCCCGACGCACTCCGCGAGAAGACCATCCTCTTCAAGAAGATAATCGGCGGCGTGCTCGTGGGCGCCAAGATACGCCTCGACGAGTATTGCCGCAAGCTCGAAAACGGCAAGACCCCCTCGCGCCGGGAGATGGAGGGGATGCTCGACTTCGCACGCAAGACGCTCTGTATCACCGAAGACCGTGCGGATGATATGGACGACCAGGAGCTGGCCGGATACCTTTTCGGCAAGTTCAACCGCCCGCTGCGCGTCTGCGGAATGGTGCCCAACGAGGGTGAACCCGGCGGAGGACCCTTCCTCGTCTATGGAGCCGACGGCGCCGTGTCGCCGCAAATCCTCGAAACCTCGCAGATAGACCTCAAGGACCCCGCTGCCGCCAGGATGCTCAAGGAGGCCACGCACTTCAATCCCGTGGACCTCGTCTGCGCCGTGCGCGACTACAAGGGACGCAAGTTCAACCTCCCCGACTTCGTGGACGCCACCACCGGTTTCATCTCGCAGAAGAGCCGCGAGGGAGTGGAGATAAAGGCGCTGGAGCTGCCGGGTCTCTGGAACGGTGCCATGGCAGGGTGGAACACCATCTTCCTCGAAGTGCCCGCCGGGACCTTCAACCCCGTCAAGACGGTCAACGACCTGCTACGTCCCGCCCATCAACCCGTTTAACCTTAAATCTAAAGTAAGAGTATATGGACATGAACTATTTTGCCGGGCGCAGGACGCGCCGCCATTTCACCGACCGCCGCGTGGACGATGCGTTGCTACAGAAAATCGTGGCCGACGCCTCGCACGCCCCCAACACCGGCAACATGCAGACTTACAGCATCGTGGCCTCGCGCAAAGGGGAGGGACGCAAAGCCCTGGAAGGTTTCCATTTCAACCAGCCCGCCGCCGTGGAGGCCGACGTCCTGCTAACCGTCTGCGCCGACTTCAATCTCTTCTCGCGCTGGTGCCGCCTCAGCGGCGCCGAACCCTGTTACGACAACTTCATGTCATTCTCCTCGGCCATGACAGATGCCGTAATCCTCGCCCAGCAGATAGTGACCATTGCCGAACTCAACGGCCTCGGCTCATGCTATCTCGGCACCGTCACCTACAATCCCGGGGAGATTTCGCAGCTTCTCGGGTTGCCCGAACTCGTGGTGCCGGTGGCTTGCGTGGCACTGGGTTATCCCGCCGACGGCGGCGTTGAGGCCGAGCGGCTCGGAACCCCGGCATTCCTCTTCAGCGAGAAATATCCGGAGCTCACAGACGCCCAGATTCTGGAGAACTACCGCGTGAAGGACGAGTACCCCGACAACGCCCGGTTCGTGGCCGAGAACGGCAAAGAGAGCCTCGCGCAGGTATTCACCGACGTGCGCTACACCCGCGCCATGATGGAGGGCAGCAGCGAAAAGCTCCTCGCCGCCATCCGCCGCGCCGGCTTCCTGAAATAACGCGTATATGGAGAGCAGGCAAGGGGCGGAGACCACCCTATGGAACGGAGGCATTCCTGCCTCCGCCAAAAGCCGCGCCAGCGGCTAACACACCCCCTGCCAGGCACTGACGCGCCTTCAGGCGGGCATCCTGCCCCCCTTCCATAGAGGTGCTCCATATGCTAATCCGACTTTTAGAACAATTATAAAGTGCCTACCCTCTGCCTACCCTCTGCCTGTGAGGGTAGGCATTTTTTACGTTAGGGTAGGCACTTTTGCCTACCGTGCCTACCCATTTTGCCTACCCTCAAGGTGGTACGGTGGACAGATATTATTCTGTAACACAGTTGATTACACGGAGTGCCTACCGTGCCTACCCTTAATTGGGTAAAACCTATATGAGAGTAAATATATACCCATAAGGGGGGTATAAGGGGGGTAAGGGAGGGTATATATGTATCATAGGAAATTATAGGGCAAAAATGGGTAGGCACGGTAGGCACATTTCGTTAAAATATTTAACATCCGACATTTGGAACAATTCGCATATAGCGGAGCCAAGGGTGCGGAGGCATCCCGGCCTCCGTGAACGCCGCAAGGCGCGGGTGTGTGGCCGATTTACAACGATTTTACGTCACAAGATTTCGTTTGAATGTAAATCGGCATCCATACGGATGCCTTTACCTAACGGCGTGCCACGCAACCCCCCACGCCGTTGGCGTGCGGGGCTACGGTAAATCGGCATCCATACGGATGCCTTTACCTGACGGCGTGCCGGAGGGTAAATTGGTCGGCGGATGCCTTATGCTTCCGGGGCGGCTTGGTCACCGAGCATTTCCGTCTCGTCCCTCAGGCCGGCTTCGTCGAGGAGGCGGCGGTATTCATCCGTGAAGGATATGTGGCGGTGATGCTCCTTCTGGTTCATTATGTACTGGCGTTTTGCCTCGCGCTGCGTCGGCCCTAAGGTGAAGGCTCCGTATTTCTCCGCCCATGAAATCCATTTCGGAAAATGCTCGTTGACGCGCATGAATTTGCTGCTTTCGGTCTTGAGGGTCTGCACGTATGCGGCGACGGCCATTTTTGCGGGGATGTCGCAGAGTATATGCACGTGGTCGGGCATACCTCCTATGCGGCGCACATAAATCCCTTTCTTTTTTGAATAGTCGTGCATGAATTTGTATAACTCACGCTCATGCTCTTCGTTGATGACGTTTTGGCGGTAATAGGTGCTGATAACGATATGGTATGTAAGGGCGGTATGGCTCATGCTGCAAAGGTAATAATTATTTGCGTGACTTGCAAAATTTTTAGTGGTTTATTTTATATTTTGCGGCCAGGAGTAGACGTGTGTGGGGTGGGGGCATCCGTAGGATGCCGATTTATCCGTAGCCCCGCACGCCAACGGCGTGGGGGGATAAGCGGGCGCCGCGAGGTGTAAGGCATCCGTAGGATGCCGATTTACAACGGTTTACGTCACAATATTTCGTTTGAATGTAAATCGGCATCCATACGGATGCCATATGCCATGCGGGCTTCGTACCACCCCCCACGCCGTTGGCGTGCGGGGCTACGGTAAATCGGCATCCTGCGGATGCCTTTACCGCGTCGCACCAGCGAGAGGGGGAGGGCGTAGGGGGTGCCGTCGGGGCGCGTCATGCTAACGGTGACGTATGGGGCGCGGTCGAAGACGCGCAGCGCCCATTCGGCGTCTTTTCGGCGCGTGGCTTTTCGCATCGGGGGCATCATGTCTTGTAGAGTTTATTGAGTTCGGCGAGTTCGTGTAGCACCATGGCGCGGAGTTCCGGGGGGTCGAGGACTTTGACGCCGCTCCCCATGGAGAGGATTTCGTGGGCCAGCTCGTAGTTGAGTTTCAGGCGGTAGTCGAAGATGCTGTACAGGTCGTGTATCTGTTCCTGCTGGGAGTGGTGGAGGGGCAGGGCGCGGAGGTATTTTGCCTGCGTGGGGGTTGCCTGGAGGCGTACGTCGTAGATGTTTCCGTGGGAGGATGTGACGCCCAGTATGTTCTCGAAGAAGGCTTCGGGCGTGGCTCCGGCGGGGCGGCGGAATTTGTCGCCGGTGAGCTTCATGGCCTTTACGCGGTCGAGGGCGTATGTGCGTATGCCGCGTGAGGGGGAGGAGCCGGGGTTGTCTTTTTCCTTGCGTCCCACCATGTACCAGCGCTGCTTGTAGAGGCGCAGGAACCAGGGGTGGAAGAGGATGTCCTCTTCGGTGCGGGAGCGGTTGAACCCGGCGTATGAGAAGATGATTTTCTCGCTGTTGCGCGCCGCTTCGAGCGTCATCGCGAGATATCGGCGCGCCGAGGGTACGTCGTCGACCATGACGAATGAGGCTGCGTCCGCGTGGTTGGCCAGGGCGTCGCCGGCGGCAATGGTGTCGAGCATCCAGTTGTTGAAGGCTTTGTCCCTGGCGCCTCCGGGGCGGTTTATGGAGTATTCTCCGGCGGCGTTGCAGGTGATGTCGATGCCGAAGTTCTCCTCTATGGAGCGGCGGTAGTGGAAGAATGTTCGCCTGGGGATGGGTTTGCCGTCGCTGAGGTGGGAGCGGAGCCACAGCTCGTCGAGGCGTTCGCGCGTCAGGGAGCCGTAGCGCATGATGGTGTCCACTATCCATACGTAGACTGAAAAGAGGTCGCGTCTCATAGGTTGAGGTTTATGGTCTGTCCGGAGCGGAGCAGACCGGTGAGGTCGTAGGAGGCGAATGTGCGCGTGTCCACATAGTCGGGGGTCACCTCCTGGCCGCCGTTGTAGAGGTATAGCTGCAGCGCCGGTTCCGTGAGGGATTCGCGGTCGGCAGCCAGCGAGAGTGTTCGCGGCGTGCCGTCGAAGCGCATCATGAGCTGCATGTTGATGTATGGCCCGGTGAGCCACCGGCTTATGAGGGAGGCCTGCGGCGGGGGCAGCTCACGGGCTTCCCCGCGGCTCACCACCTTTACCTTGCCGGTGGCCACGGGGGCATAGCCGAGGACGCGGATTCTTACCGGTTGCGCCACGGTGTCCTGCGCCGAGTAGCGTAGCAGGATTCGCTGTCCGGGCTTTATGGTTTCGGGGAGGGAGACGTCGGCGGTGAGCAGGGCGTCGTGCTGCGGCGGCACGCGCAGGGCGGTGAAGCGTGCCGGTGCCGAGGGCTGGTCTACGGTGACTATCTCGGTGAGCTCCACGGGGGTTGGCGTCGGCGGGGTGTCGTCAGAGCACGATGCCGCCGTCAGGAGCGCAAGGAGCGCCGTCGCCGTCAGCGGGAGCAGGTGTTTCGGCTGTTTCTTCATCTTCATTGGTGTTACGTATTCCGGTTATGCGTCCGTCGGCCATTGAGACGACGCGGTGTGCTATGCGGCAGAGCAGGGGGTCGTGGGTCACTATGACGAATGTCTGCCCGAGCGTGCGGTTGAGGTCGGCTATGAGGGCGAGGATTTCGTCGCGGTTCCGGGAGTCGAGGCTTCCGGTGGGTTCGTCGGCGAAGACGATTCGGGGCTTGTTGACGAGCGCGCGTGCAATGGCGGCGCGTTGGCGTTCGCCGCCCGAGAGCTGGGCGGGCTTGTGTGCGGCGCGGTCTGCGATTCCCAGCAGGGAGAACAGCTCGCGCGCCTTCTCCAGGGCGCGGGAGCGGCTGTCGCCCGCTATCATGGCGGCCAGCGCGGCGTTTTCGAGGGCGGTGAACTCGGGCAGGAGCTGGTGGAACTGGAATATGAATCCGATGTTGCGGTTGCGGAAGGCCGAAAGTCGGCGGTCGGGCAGGCGCGTCAGCTCTTCGCCGTCGTATAGCACGCTGCCGCTGTCGGGGGTGTCGAGGGTGCCGGCTATCTGCACCAGGGTGGTTTTCCCGGCGCCGCTGGGCCCCACGATGGTCATTATCTCGCCGTCGCGGATGGAGAGGGAGATGGAGTCGAGCACCTTCAGCGTGCCGTATGATTTGTCGATGTCCTTTAATTCTATCATAAGCGGGATAAATTACGGATTACGCGCGCGGCCATGAAGATTCCGAAGGTTGCGGGGACGGCGGCCAGCGTGCCGTATGAGGAGCGTTTGAAGTCGGCCTCCACGGCGATGAGGGAGTGGGAGCGGGGTGGTTCGGTGCTTGCCACCACCGGGAGGGGGCGGCGCAGGCCGAGGCGGCGCAGGCGTGTGCGCACGGCGCGTGCCAGGCCGTCGTTCTCGGTTTTCCAAAGGTCGGTGTAGATGACGCGCGAGGGGTCCATCCTGCCGCCGGCGCCCATCGAGGAGACGACGGGCTGTCGGCGGCGCAGGCACTCGGCCAGCAGCTCCACCTTTGGCGCCACGGTGTCGATGCAGTCGAGCACGTAGTCGAAGCCGTCGCCCAGTATTTCCGCGACGTTCTGCGGCGTCAGTGCCGTTTGCAGCGCGATGACTCGGAGTTCCGGGTTCACGGCGGCAGCGCGGCGCGCCATCACCGCCGTCTTGGGCTGCCCCAGGTCGGGGAGGGTGGCTATTATCTGGCGGTTGAGGTTGGTGATGTCCACGGTGTCGGAGTCCACGAGCGTAATGTCTCCCACGCCGGAGCGCACCAGCATCTCGGCGGCATATCCTCCCACGCCGCCGACGCCCGCGACGAGGACGCGCGCAGCGCGCAGCCGCGCGTATGCCTCCTCGCCGAGCAGCCGCCGCGAGCGGTCGTCCCAGCGCGCCTCCGTCACAGCAGCGCCACTTTGAAGCCCGCTTTGGTCACCGCCTCCTCCACCAGGACGGGGTCCACGTCGGCGGCCACCGTCATCACACGGTCGGGGGAGGAGAGGTCGAATGTCACAAGTTCGGTGTCCAGTATGGGGTTCAGGGCTTTCCTGATGGCTGCCACACAGCCCTGGCAGTGGGCGTTGGTCTTGAATTTCATAAGGTTCTGACTAAATTTTGATTCTGTATATCGGGTTTATTTGAATTTTATTTTCCAGCGGTCGGGGAAGAGGTTGTTGGCGCGGTTGCCTATGTTCTTGAGGAAACCGAGCCTGAGGCCGCCGTAAGATGCCGTCACGAAACCGCGGGGCGCGGAGGGGGGGAGCGTTACGGCGTCGCGTCGCAGGTAGCTGAGAGCTTCCTCGCGGCAGAGCGGCACGTCGGGGAAGGCGTCGGGGCGCAGGGCGGTGCTGAGGGCGAGTTCCGGCGCGGGGACGAAGTCGCGCCCCTTGGGCGTCCCGAGCGGCACACCGGCGCGCAGGATGCGTATGGCGGCGCCCCGCAGCCGCTCCACCGTCGCGGCAAGGCCGGGGGCGAGCATGGAGATGCCGCCGCCCGACTCTATGGGGGTGTAGCGCTCCTGCCCCGCGAGCCATTGCGGCAATCCCCCGGATGCCGGCGTTTTGCCGCGCTTCCCGAGCTTAGGCAGCGGGGCGGAGGGGGCGTCGCCGGGCAGGCGCAGGGCGGCCACGAAGAGTCCTTCGCCGCGCGTGAGGTGGGGCATGAAGCGGTAGCAGTATTCGTCGCTCCAGCCGCGCGGCACGCCGTAGCGTTCAAGGCCGAGGCCGATGCTCTCCATGCCGTACTCTTCCACGAAATGCCGCACCATCTCCTCGTTTTCCTGCCGCGAGAAGGTGCAGGTGCTGTAGAGGAGCACACCGCCGGGGCGCAGGGCGCGGATGGCGTCGGCGGCGATTTCGCGTTGCAAGGCGGCGCACCCCTCCACCAGCCGCTCGCTCCACTGGCTGACGGCCACCGGCTCCTTGCGCATCATCCCCTCGCCGGAGCAGGGGGCGTCCAGGATTATAAGGTCGAAGAGGGGCCCGAGGAGGGCGAAACGGCCGGCCTGCGCCGAGGTCACCGCCACGGCGGGGTGTCCCCATTTGGCAGTGTTCTCGGCCAGGGCGGCGGCACGCTGCGGCATCACCTCGTTGGCCACGAGCAGGGAACCCTCGGGAAGCGCCGAAAGTGCTGCCGTGGCTTTGCCGCCGGGAGCCGCGCAGAGGTCGAGCACGCGCACCGGGCGCCCGTCTTCCGTCAGCCGCTTCACTATGGTGTAATGCACCGCCGAAGAGGGGTCCTGCACATAATATGCCCCGGCGTGGAAGAGGGGGTCGAGGGTGAACTCCGGGCGCCCGGGGAGCGTGAACGCGCCCTCGCACCAGGGCACCGCCCCGGCGCCGCGCAGCAGCTCCGCGGTGTCGGCGGGCTTCCGCGGGTTCAGCCTGACGCCCGTCACGGGGGCGGTCGCGGACAGGGCTTCGAGCAGCGCCGCGCCGTCGCCTCCGGCTTCCCTCAGGATACGTTCCCGGAATCCCTCCGGCAGCTCAATTCTCTGTCCCATCGGCATCCGGAAGGTTGACCCACGAGCGGCGCAGCACCGTGCCGTCGGCGCCGAGCATGAGGACGGCGGGCACGCGGTCGAGGAAGTATTTACTGTAGATGGAGGACTCCGCGTCTTCGGTGTCGGAGACGAGGCCGTGGAGCCACTCCGCGGGATAGTTCTCTATGAATTTGCGCCACTGCGGCGGCTCGGCGTCGAGGCAGACGGCCACCACGCGGCCGGGACGCGAGGCGAGCTCCTTGAGCGCCTTTGCGCAGCTCCCGCACCCCGGGTCGTAGAAAATCAGTGTGAGGGGTTTGCCCTGCAGGTCTCCGAGGCGGCGCGTGGAGCCGTCGGGGAGTGTCATGGTGAAGTCCACGGCCTTGCTGCCGGGGCGGTTGGGGATGAGCAGCCTGACGCGCTCCGAGAGGCGCAGGGCGGCGGCTTTGTCGCCGGTGGGGAAGTGCTGCATCGGTTCGGCCAGGAGCAGGTACGTGTCCAGGTCGCATCGCGGCGACTCCGGGTCCCAGAGGTACCGCTCCGTGAGGTCGGCCAGCACATCGGGCATCGGCGGCACGGCGGCGGCCCTTTCCAGCAGGCGCACGGCGGCGGCGCGGCGTCCCTGCGGCGTGCCCTGCGGCAGCAGCTCGAGGAAGGTCAGCAGCGACCGCTCGATGTCCCTCCCGCCGGAGGCGGTCACGTCCGCGGCGGTGAGCGCGTCCCAGTAATGCGCCAGCGCATAGTCGGCGCGTCCCTGCGCGGACGCAACGGAGGCGGGCACCTGCGGCAGGGGCAACACGCGTGCCGGGGCGGCCGCGCAGACCGCCGCGACGGCGAGCAGAATGAGTGCGAATCTCTTCATAGCGGCAAATGTAATAAGAAATTTCCGTCCCCGCAAATTTTTCCGGGATAATCTTTTCTGGCAAAAGTTTGCGTATGTAAACGAAAATGTGTAACTTTGCGTTTCAAAAGAAAGGTTGTTTTAAAAGCGAGACGATATGAAACCCTTGGCGAAACCGATTGTAAGCAAATTGCAGAAGCCCTCGGATGCTTCTGCCGGTGAGTCGCGCTCCGGTAAGATTCAGATTTCTTTGGTTTCAGAAAAAGAGCGAGACCTTTACCGCGTCCCCTCATACGGATACCTGTTGCCGTGAGCGTACTGACAAGTCATTATCCGGCGTCATTGATAATGCGGAGCAAAGACCCATCCACGCTTCGCATTGTTGATTTATGGACTTTCAAATCTGCCAAGAGTAATAAGCGTTATATCGTAGAAGTCGAGAAGTTTACGAATCACTTCCTCGGATTGAAATTCTATTGGAAAGGAGTGGCTAACAGTAAATTGCGTTACTCACTTTTGACAAATGATTATGAGCCGCGTACCATCGTAATGTCATGCGTCCACATTATGCTGGAGTACTTTAAAAGAGATAAGTGTGCATCATTTGGTTTCGTGGCGGCAAGCGACCTGCATGTGCCGGTAACCCATAATGTACCGAATAAACGTTTCAGGTTTTACCGCCGCATGATGCTCTCTATTTTCGGCTCGGAAACTTTCGTGCAGGGGTATGACCTTAAAAACTCGATATATCTGCTCATTAACAAGGATATGTTCATGAGAGGAGTTATCTCTCTCGATAAAATTGAAAGCGAGATATCAAGATTATATGAAGGTGAATACTCATTGGTATTAGCTCCGTAAGATTATTTTTCCGGAATAATATATGGAGCGCAGGCCTATGGAGCGGGGGCATTCCTGCCCCCGCCCAAAGCCGCGGCAGCGGCTAACGCACGGTGTTGGCACCTCCGGTGCCTGAGGCGGGGGCAGGAATGCCCCCGTTCCATGGTACCATGCGGAGCACCTGGGCGGTGCGCGCCGGCAGGTAGAGGCGCAGCCACCCTTTGCCCGCGGGATGGTAGAGCGGGTCGGGCGCGGTGAAGTGGCGCACCTTGTCGTCTATGTTGCCGAAGCCGCCGAAGCGCATGGCGTCGGTGTCCAGCACCGTCTCGTATTCACCTTCGGGGGCGAGGATTCCGTAGCCGTCGAACGACTGCACGGGGCTCCAGTTGAAGATGAAGAGGAGGTCGCCGCGGCGCAGGGCCAGTATCTGGTCGTCGTCCTTCTCCCAAAGTTTCTCCACCGGGAGCGCCTGGAAGTTGTATTGGCGTGAGACGACCTCTATCATGGCGTTGTCGAAGGAGTTGAGGTACTGATACTTGAGGTCCTTGCGGTCCACGAGGTCCCACTGGCGGCGGGCATACTTGTAGCTCCAGCCGTTGCCTTCGCGCGGGAAGTCTATCCACTCGGGGTGGCCGAACTCGTTGCCCATGAAGTTGAGGTACCCGCCGTTGATGGTCGCCAGGGTGACGAGGCGTATCATCTTGTGCAGGGCCACGCCGCGCTCCACGCTGTAGGTCTTGTCGCCGACGCCCATGTGCCAGTACATGTCGGCGTCTATGAGGCGGAAGATGATGGTCTTGTCGCCCACGAGCGCCTGGTCGTGGCTCTCGCAGTAGGAGATGGTCTTCTCGTCGGGACGGCGGTTGGTGAGCTCCCAGAAGATGGAGGTGGGGTGCCAGTCTTCGTCGCGTTTCTCCTTGATGAGCTTTATCCAGTAGTCGGGGATGCCCATGGCCATACGGTAGTCGAAGCCGATGCCCCCCTTGGCGAAGGGGACGGCGAGCCCCGGCATTCCGGACATCTCCTCGGCGATGCTTATGGCCGAGGGGTTGACCTTGTGTATCAAGAGGTTGGCCAGGGTGAGGTAGACAATGGCGTCGGTGTCCTGGCCGCCGTCGTAGTAGTCGGCGTATGAGCCGAAGGCTTTCCCCAGCCCGTGGTCGTAGTAGAGCATGGAGGTGACGCCGTCGAAGCGGAAACCGTCGAAGCGGTATTCTTCGAGCCAGTATTTGCAGTTGGAGAGCAGGAAGTGGAGCACGGTGTCCTTGCCGTAGTCGAAGAGCAGGGAGTCCCAGGCGGGGTGCTGGCGGCGGCCGCCGGAGTGGAAATAGAGGTCGTATGAGCCGTCGATGCGTCCCAGTCCCTCCACCTCGTTCTTCACGGCGTGGGAGTGGACGATGTCCATGATTACGGCCAGCCCCAATTCGTGGGCGCGGTCGATGAGGCGTTTCAGTTGGTCGGGGGTGCCGAAGCGCGACGACGGGGCGTAGAAGCTGGAGACGTGGTAGCCGAACGAGCCGTAGTAGGGATGCTCCTGTATGGCCATTATCTGTATGGCGTTGTAGCCGTCGGCGGCGATGCGCGGAAGCACCTTCTCGCGGAACTCGTCGTAGGTGCCCACTCCCTCTTTGTCTTCGGCCATGCCTATGTGGCACTCGTAGATGAGCAGCGGCGAGACATCGGGCCTGAAATCCGTAACTTTGAATTTATATGGATGCCGGGGGGCGTAGACCTGCGCGGAGAAAATTTTGGTTTCCGGATCCTGCACCACGTGTGTGGCGTATGCCGGGATGCGTTCCCCGACGCCCCCTTCCCACTCCACGCGCATCTTGTAGAGGTCGCCGTCATGGATGGCGTCGGCGGGGACGTGCACCTCCCAGGTGCCGTCTTCGAGGCGCGTGAGGCGGAACTGCTCCAGGTCTTCCCAGTTGGAGAAATCACCTATGAGCCAGATGTTGGTGGCGTTGGGGGCATATTCGCGGAACACCCATCCGTTGGTGTCGCGGTGCAGGCCGTAGTACTTGTAGGCGTTGGCGAAGTCCACGAGCGAGCCGCCGGTGTTGCGTGTGAGTTCTTCCAGTTTCTTTTCTGCGTCCGCGTGGCGTCCCTCTATCGCTGCGGCGAAGGGTTCGAGCCACGGGTCGTTGCGTAATATTCCGAGTTGTCTTTTCATCTTAACGATTCTTTACCTGTAAAACGGTGCGGGGATAGCGCATCTGTTATATTCAACACTTTGTGGCGCCGTTTTTCCGTTTTCCGGCGCGGTTTTTACGGTTTTTTTTGTAGCGCGGCTCATATTCGCGCTTCGGGGCGAAGGGGAACCCGGCGGTTCCGGGCGCCGTTGCGTCTTGCTTTTTCACATTGTCGTCCGAGGGAAGGAGAGAGTGCCCGTCCATGTCCAGCCCGAAGCAGTTCTTGATGGCCAGCCGCAGTTCCCGGGCAGCGGGGCCGCCGCGTTTCAGTGCCGCGATTACCCCGCCGATGTACTGTTCGGCGGTCTCGTAGCCCAGGAGCGGGGCCACGGCGCTGTCGGTGAGCATCGGCTTGTGGTTGAAGACACGCAGGATGCCCCCGTAGTCGCGGGTGTCTATCATCTGCCGGAACTCTTGCAGCAGGGAGTTGTAGATTTCGCGCGGGCGGAGCTTGTCTATGAGCTGGCGTATGTGGGTCTCGAGGGCGGTGATGCAGGTGAAGCGTGCGTCGATTTTGGTCTCCACGCTGCGCTTCATCTGGTGGCGCACATGCTGGAGCGCCTGCGCCGCGTGCTGCTTCGAGAACTGCTTTATGACGTTCTGCTTCACGCGGGAGACCACGCGGTCGGCGTCCTTGCCGCGCAGGCGTGCCATGGCGCGCATCACCCCCTCCGTCAGGAAGATGTTCTCCACCTCGGCCACGTCGGGGACGAAGATGTTCTTGCGGCGCAGGTATTCCACCTCGGAGTCGGTGCGCCGGTCGCGGTCCACTATGCCGTGGCTGTCGAGGTGGTGCAGGCGCTTGAGGTCGGAGAAGGTGCGTGTGGTCTCTATCACCTTGTTGCAGGAACCCAGGGGGCGCACCGTGAAGTCTGAAAACACCAGGGTGTAGAGCCGGGCGTCGATGCTGTGGCTGGCGTCCCCCTCCACGAAGAGCACCGGCTTGCGGCTGCCGATGATGTCCACGAAGAGGTCGTCGGTGATGTGGGCGTAGTCGAGCACGCTGTAGTCCCAGGCCTTGAGGCCGGCGTCGTAGCTGCGTATCCAGATACAGACGTTGTCGGTGCGGGAGTTCACGAAGTCCGGGTCCACCGTGTTGTAGACGAAGGTGCAGTCCGGGCGCAGCTCCTCGATGGCGTTCCAGAGCGTGTTGAGGATGGCGGTGTGCAGGAAGAGGGTGGGGGAGTCGATGAAAATCACCGCTCCGGGCATGGCGTAGAGCGTGGCCGCGATGTAGTAGAATACGGCCTTCTCGCCCTGGCTGAGGGTCAGCGCCGTCACCGGGTCGTCGCCGCTGTCGTTGGCGAAGAGCAGACGTCCGGCCTCGTGCAGGATTTCGGAGCCGGGGAAGATGCGTTGCCACAGGGCCATGAGGCGGTCGAGGCGCGTCGGTGCGTCGGACACCGGCACGTCGCCGCCCAGCGACCTGGCCTTGAGCTGCAGCAGGTGCTCGAACTCGTCGATGACCAGCATGTAGCCGAGCTTGTCGAGCTCGCTGACGGCGTCCATGCGCATATAGGGCTTGGTGCGCACGCGCTCGGCGTAGAGGTCGTCCACGGAGCCGGGGAGCTGCGAGGGCTTCTTTTCGGGGAAAGAGGCCGACAGCGCCGAGAGATAGTATGCGCGGCCGGGCAGCCGCTCCATCAGCGCCTTCATGAACCGGGTCTTGCCCGCGCCGTTGGCCCCCACGAGGGTTATCTGCCGCGCATCGCGCAGTACCGGCGGCTTGCTGCCGTCAATCATTGGCAAAAGTCCGAAATTCCTCATAGCTAAGAGTTTTTGAATGAAACATAATGCGCGCACGCGCCCGGGGGAGGGGAGGCGCCCGTGCCGGAGCCGGGGCACGCGCCCTTCAGTCCGCAAATTTAGTAAATCCCCGCCGATTTTGCAAAATAATTTGCATCCGCACTCACAGTTTGTATTGCGTAGCGCCCGGACCCGAATATGGAGCGCAGGCCTCCCGGCCTGCGGCAAAGCCGTACGCCGCATCGTGTTACCGTAAATTGCGCATCATGTTTAACGCAGGCATAGGCCGCACGCGCTCCATATACTCGCGCAGCGGTTCTCAGGATTCGGAGGCGGCGGTGGTGTCGGCGTCCTGGGCGGTGCCGGCGTCCATTATGTAGCGGCGCCGCACGTCGGGGCGCACTATCCAGCGTTGCACGCAGTAGGCCGCCAAGGAGTAGCCCAGCGTCAGCCACCACAGGTTATGGTAGAAGTGCGCCACCTGCGTCAGCGAGGAGCCGTTGGAGTTCATCAGTATGAATCCCTGCACGCCCCAGGTGGCGGGAAGGGCGTCGGCCACGTATTGCCACATTCTGGGGGCGGCGTAATATGGCCATGTCAGCCCGGAGAGGAAGAGGAACACCAGCGACGTGACCACCCAGATGACGAATATCCCCTCGCGTTGCCACACTATGCCCTGCAGCACGAAGCCGAGGCAGATGGAGCTCAGTATCAGCGGGGTTATGAAGAGCATTTCCTGCCAGACGTCGCCGGCCTGCGGGAAGCTGAAAATCATGGGGACATAGTGGATGAGCCATATAGCCACGGGGAGCGAGATGATGTAGAAGCAGAGCATCTCGCCCAGCATCTTGGCCAGTGTGTGCGGGCGGCGTGCCAGGGGGTTGAACCCGAGTTCGAGCGGGTATTCGTGGCGCGCTCCGCCCGACAGGCCGCACATCAGGCAGATGAGTTGCTGCAGGATGAGTATCAGTATCCCCGGCATGACGAAGGATGCGAACCCGCCGGTGGTGTCGCCGAGGAAGACGGAGTGGATGCCGAGCGGGTCTTCCACCAGCAGCGACGCGGCTCCGGGCACTTCGCCGTCGAGGGTGCGTGCGGAGAGGTCGGCGCCCATGGCCTGGGACACGTCGATGGCCGCGGTGAGCATGGAGCGGTAGCGCAGCAGCAGGCTCATCTCGCAGTAGAGCACCATCTGTGTGCCCTCGCCGCCGGTGGCATTGCGTTCGAAGTTTTCCGGGATTTCTATGATGCAGTAAGCCTTGTGTTCGTTGACGGCGCGGCGTGCTTCCGGGAGGTCGGCGGCATACCCCAGCACTTTCAGATACTGTGTGGCGTCCATGCGCCGCACGGCCTCGCGGCTGAGCGCCGTGCGGTCGTGGTCTATGACCACCGTCTCCACGTCGCGCACCAGCTCGGGGTTGTAAATCAGCGAATAGAGTATGGGGTATCCGAAGGTCAGGAAACCGAGGATCAGCAATATCCCCTGGTCCCTGAACACCACTGACATCTGTGCCGCGAAGGCATCGAGAAATGTTTTTACCGATTCTTTGATTCTGTTCATGACAGCGGGGGATTTAGGGGAGGTAAACCGGTTTGAGGTATGCCTTGCGTATGCGCCACAGCAGCGGCAGCGGCAAAGCCATGAAGATGAGGTAGGCCACGAACCATAGCCGCGAGTAGTAGATGTCTATGCCGTTGAGCGCCTGGTCCACGTAAATCAGGAAATTGTAGCGCGCCGGCACTATGTAGCTGAAAATGGCTATGCCGGGGTACATGCTGGGCACCGGGAAGGAGTAGGCCGCTATTGAGAAGGTGACAATCCCCAGCAGGGCGGAGATGGAGACCGAGAGCCTGAGGTTAGGCAACAGGCAGAAGATGAAGACCCCCAAAGCCTGCGAGGCCAGGACGAACATTATCTCCGAGAGCGTCAGCCACCCCCACGAGCCGTTCATGGGATAGCCGTTGTAGCGGAACATCCACGATTCCATCAGCAGCACGATGCACACCCATGCAATGGTCTGCGGCAGCAGTTGCGCCGCCAGTGCCTTCACTATGTTGCCGTCGGCCATACGCATCAGCCGGCCGGAACGGCCGTATTTCACCACTTCGCCCAGGGTGAAGGTGGTGATGAGCAGTATCATCAGTTGCAACGCTCCGGGGATGAAGCCGTTGCAGAGGTAATAGGCGTAGTTCAGCCAGGGGTTGCCTATGGGGCGCATCACCGGCGATACGGGGTTTGCCGTCCCCGCCAGCCCGCCGGTGTCCAGCCCGGCGTCGCGCGCCACCTCCATCAGGATGCCCATCTTGGTGTAGACGGCGGTGGTCTTGAAGGTCTTGTAGAGCATCGTGGCGGGCACGTAGTAGGTCTGGTTGGTGTAGAATGTAATCTGCGGCGAGCGCCCCGCCAGAAGGTCGGCGGTGAATCCTTCCGGGATGAGGAAGTAGCCGTAGATTTTCCCCTCCTGCATCAGGTGGCGTGCCTGCGTGTAGCTTTCGGCGGCGGCCACCATGTCCACCATCTGCATGGAAGCGAGGTTCTGCGTGATGTTGCGCGACAGGGAGGTGTGGTCAAGGTCGAGGATAGCCGCCGGCGCCTTCTCGGGAAGCCCCTCGCGCATCAGCGAGCCCAGGAACAGGAACAGGAAGAGCGGCAGGATGAACACCCCCACCCAGTAGACCGGCATGGTGGCGTATCCCGTGAAGCACTGTCTGAAAATGGCCCAAAAGCCCGTATCCTTGAATTTCATCTTATCCCGGAGTTTGTGTTGTTACGCTTTGTTACTGTTTGAGCAGGATGGACATTCCCGGGCGCAGGTCCTGCACCGGGCGTTTGGGGCGCGCCTTTACCGTGAAGGTGCGGGCGTCGAAGTCGCCGGTGGCCTTCGTGGCCTGCCAGTTGGCGTAGCTGCCCATGTCGCGGATGTAGTAGACCTCCATGTCCACCTCCTTGTCGAGCGCCGGGATGTAGGTATGAAGCACGGTGCCGTCCTTGATGTCCTTGAGCATGGTCTCGCGCAGGTTGAAGACGGCGTAGTGGTCATCCTTCTCGATGGTCATGATGGGGGCCCCGATGGCCACCAGCTCGCTTTCCTGCGGGTAGATGACAGTCACTATACCGTCGCAGGGAGCCACGAGAATCTGGTCCTGGAGCAGCGCCCCGACTTCACGCACGCCACCCTTGGCCACGCGCACCATTGCTGCCGAAGCGGCTTTCTCCTCCTTCTGGGCGCCGGCTTTGGCGAGGTCCCACTGCGCTTTGGCCGCCTGCTCGCCGGCCTGAGCGGCCTTGTAGGCAGCCTCGGCCTCGTCGCGTTTCTGCTGGCTTACGACACCCTCTCCGGCCAGCGTGTTCATGCGGTCGAAGGTCTTCTTGGCTATGCCCGTGGCCGCCACGGCCTGGTTGTACACCTGTTCGGCGCTCTCTATTACCTGCGGGCGCGCACCGGCATCCACGCGTGCGTTGGTGGCGGAGGCGGCATCCTCGGCGGCCTGCGCCTGCGCCAGGCGCGCGTCGGCCACGGATGAGTGTATGCGCACCAGCGTGTCGCCTGCGTGCACCGCCTGCCCCTCCTGCACATAGATGGTGGCCACGCGGCCCGGCAGTTTGCCGGAAATACGCACCTCCGTGGCGTCGCATTGTCCCTGTATGCGGTCAGGCTCCGGCTTGATGCAGAGGAATCCGGCCACGGCCAGGCCTATGACGATGAAGAGGACGATGACCACCGCCAGCGCGAGAGCTTGTTCACGCGTCTTGCGGTCCTTGGCCGAAGCCACGGCTATCTGCTGTTTGCTGAAATCCAGCCCCTCCTCCTTCGGGGAGCTTTTCTGCGGGGCCGGGGCGGACACGGGCCGCCCCGTGTCCGGGGTTTTCTGTTTATCTGTGTTGGCTTCCATGCTTGTGAAAGTATATATAGTTATCAATATTCAAGGTTGCCGAGCACCTTGGCCAGATATACGCGGCAAAGGGCTATCCCTATCTCGGCGTCTATTTTCTCGGAATGGGCGGAGAGCCATGCCGTCTGCGCGGCGATGACGTCTTCGGTGGTGAGCACCCCCTCGTGGAAACCGAGCTGCGCCTGGCGCAGGTTCTCGTCGGCGTTCTTCTCGTTGACCACCGTCATGTCGTAGGTCTTGAAGGCCTCTTCGTAGCGGAAGCGTGCCTGCTTCACCTGGAGTTCCACCTTGTCTTCGGCGTCCGCCAGGAGCAGCTCCTGCACCTTGGTCTGCGACTTGGCCACACGGTACTTGTTATAGTTGAGCCCCCAGTGCCACAGAGGCACGGTGACGGTCGCGCCCACCGAGAAACCGCCGCCGAAGCGCTTCTCGAAACCGTCTATGACGTTGGGGTTGGAGAAAGCGTACATCCCCACGATGGCCACCTTCGGGAGCATCGCGGCCTTGGAGAGGCGCGCGTTCTGCTCGCTGAGCTTTATGCCGTGCCGCATCGTCTCCAGGTCCTGCCGCGAGGCGTAGACCTCCTCCATGTCGATGTTCATGGCACGCGGTTTCTTCGACTCCTGGTAGAGGCCGACATCCTCGGGCATCATCTGTGTGTCGATCGGGAGCCCGCAAAGCTGCGCAAGGGCCATGCGCGAGAGCGAGAGCCCGTTGTCAACCTTGGTGAGCGCAAGTTCAGCCTCGTTGTAGCGCACCTGCACCTTCAGCGCGTCGCTCTTGGTGGCCACGCCCACGCGCACCATCTCGTCCACGTTATGGCGCAACGTGTCCACGAGATTGACGAAACTCACGGCCAGCTTGCGCTTGTTTTCGAGCGAAACCACTGTCCAGTAAGCCTCGTCCACGGCGTAGACCAGCTCCTGCACGGCGGCGTTGCGCGACGACCGCGCCATCTCCTCGGCATACTTAGTTATCTCGTTCATCGCACGCAGCGCCCCGCCCATATAGACGGGTTGCGTAAGCGTCACCGCCCCGCCGAAGACGTTGTGGACGTCGTATGACATTGCCTCCTTGGGGATTACCGCCACCTCCGTGGGGATTACGCTCCCCGTCTTGGGGTCCGTTACGGGCTGCCCGGTGGCCGGGTTCACCAGAATGTTGTAGTCATACTTGCCGGTGGCCGGGTTGAACTTCATGGTGGGAAGCTTTGCGTCCTCGCCCAGCAGTTGTATCTTGTTCTGGTTGTACATATACATGCCGGTAAAGTCTATGCCCGGGAGATAGGCGGCGTATGCGGCCTTGCGCGCGTATCCCGCGCCCTCGATGGCGTGGTCCGCCATCTTCAGTCCCTTATTGGTGCGTATGGCCATGTTGCGGCATGAGTCGAGACTGTAGACCTGTGCCGCCGCCGGAACCACTCCCGCCAGCAACACGCCGATATACAGACATATCCTTTTCGTAGCCTTGATACATAACATAGTCTAATAGTTTAATAGTGAACCGTGAAACGCACGCGGGGCCTGTGGCGCAAAAGCCGGGAAACGCCGCGGCGTGAGTATTCCTCTCTTTTCACAGTTATTACAATAATCGTGCAAATATAGTTCGAAAAACGGTGCAAAAAAACAGAGCGGCGCCGCAATCGGAAAAAGAGAACAGAGAAATCAACCAATCGCCCAACTTTTTCAGTGGTTAACGTGCCGCCATTCCGTCGCATTTGACAAATCAGAGACGTGTCATCGCTGCACAGGGCTCCCCCTCGCTTCGCGAACATGCGGAAAAGGCACACCGGCCGTAGAAGCTGACGCCGCGGATATGGAGCGCAGGTCTTCCAGCCTGCGGCATAAACGGATATACACGACACACTCAAGCTGAAGCTCGCTCACAGAACCAAGCGCTCAAGTCGTTGTTTATCTCCATAAAAAGTGTTGCTAAAGATTTTTTAACACTTGTGTAACCGATTGAGAATCAGGAAAGAAAAATACGGTGTTTAAAAAAGTGTCAGAAAAATTTGCAGGTGGAGAAAAAAACCGCTAACTTTGCACTCGCAAAAGCAACGGTGCCATAGCTCAGTAGGTAGAGCATCGGACTGAAAATCCGTGTGTCCCCGGTTCGAATCCTGGTGGCACCACCCAAGACCGCTAATTCTCAATGAGTTAGCGGTCTTTTGATTTACGCACGCACACCTATAATATTTGAATTATGAAATCAAGAGCAAACATCGGTATTGCATTGGTCATTACCTTTGCTGTCACACTGGTTGTCGGCATTATGCTGCATCTTAAAAGTCATGGACTATTAATCCAGCCGCGCGACGTGTTGAAAATCGTTCACTGGATATTCGGATATGCCATGACTGTCCTTCTGATTATCCACTGGTCCCAGTTCCGAAATATGCTGAATGCCTTGAAAAACAGATTCAGATGGTTCTACGCCGATACCTGGCTGCTGATTGTACTGTTCATAGCCACGCTGCTCACAGGTACGGTAAAGTTGCTTTCGCCCGTAAAAATCCCGCATCTTGGATTGTGGCACTATTGGATGGGCTTAGCTATGGGTGTCGCCGCAATCATTCACCTTGTGCGCGGACTTCCGTCATGGAACAGGATGAGGAAATCCGGCAGAAAGTAGGACTCACCACCCCTTACGTTTTATGGTGGTGAAGCAGTGGGTCAGCGTATGAAGTTGGTGAAGTGGTCGCGTTCCTGCTTGGGGGCGCCCCCCTCCTTGGCTTTCTGCGCGGCTATGGCTTTCACCAGGAAGGCGATGTTGCGGCCCAGGTTGCGCATGGTCTGAAGCCCTTCGGGGTCTTGCTCCACCTGCTCGGCTACGTGGCCATGCACTTCGTTCCAATAAGTTGAAGTGGCAATGGGCATGGAACTGATGGAGAAATATTTGTTGAGTTCGTCCATTGCGGAGGTGGAGCCGGCGCGGCGCGACGAGATTACGGCGGCGCCTACTTTCATCGTCTTGTCGAAGACTCCCGAGGTGCTGAAGAAGAGGCGGTCCATGAAGCTGCGTATCTGTCCCGATGCCGAGGCATAATAGACAGGCGTGCCGACCACGATGGCGTCGGCCCGGGCGAATTTCGGCGCCACTTCGTTAACTATGTCGTTGAAGACGCAGCGGCCGTGTGTGCGGCAGAAGCCACAGGCCACGCAACCGCGTATTTCCTTGTTCCCTGCTTCGATGCGTTCAAATTCCACTCCTTCGGCTGCGAGGGCCTGCTCGAGTTCCGTAAGCGCACGCGCCGTGCAGCCGTGCGGATTCGGGCTTCCGTTGATGGTAAGTACTTTCATGTTTAAACCTTTTGATAAACCATAAGTAAATGGTCAGATTAAACACATATCAGAAACTTCGGCATTTTTGAGCGAT
>OJRI01000055.1_pt1 | contig 84138 bp, 58 predicted proteins | sample 1599151 | NCBI WGS metagenome assembly OJRI01 (sample SAMN03922457, study PRJEB24848) | human gut metagenome | isolation source: stool sample | host: Homo sapiens | place: Germany | collected 2009-11
GCGATACTTTAAATAATTTCGAACACATACTTATAACTTAATTACGAATTACAAGCGGTGCGGACGGCAAAAAACGTGCCAACTCCGTCCTAATTATCCGCGAAGTTAGCAAAAATCCCCGACATACCGAAGAAAAATCATAATCTTTTAATCAATTTACACCCTCCGTACAAAGGGATGACTATCGCGAGCGATGCAAAGGGGGACAGGTTACTGCGGTTGCGGGGCCGGTTCTTCCGGCTTTAAGGCAGGGAGGGTGTCGGGGGTGACAGGTTGCTCTTCCGGCTTTTTCTTCTTTTTGGGACGCAGGAATTTGAAGATGTTGTCGAAATCCTTGCGGTAGATGATGCCTATCCCTTGTGTGGTCAGAGCCGACTTCAGGTAATAGTTCTGGTCGTTATAATGGTTGTAGGCCTTGAGGCGGAGGTTGCCGCTGCGGTTGAGCAGGTATTCTATGTCGAAGTCGCCCACGAAGGTCGTGTTGGAGGTGGCCTTGTCCCGGTATCCGAGGTTGCCGTTGATTAGCAGGCGGTTGTTGAGCAGGCGCGAGGATAGCGCCACGTCAAACTCCATATCGGAGAAGTCGCCCTTGTCGGTGCGGAACGTCGGCGCGAGGGTGAATTTGTCCGTAAGCTGCGCGAGCATGTTCTGCAACTGCGAGGCCACGGTGGCCGAGGCTACGGAAGCCCACTCGCTGCCGTTGCTCGACGAACCCATATATTCCGGCGTATAGAAGCGGTTGAGAGCCAGCAGGTAGATTATCTGGCGGCTCATCATGTCTTCGGTGGAGATGATGCTCTTCACCTTGCGTTCGGCGTCCTGGGTTAGTGTGGGGAGCTCGATGTCCAGGTTGATTTGTGGTGATTGCAGGTCGCCGACCACCGAAAGAACGGCATCGACCGGCACGTTGGTGCGGTTAAGGTCACGGTCGGAGGCGAAGCTCTTGTCGAGGTCGGTAAGGTTGGCGTTTACACGGTAGATGGCGCTGATGTCTACGGTAGCTTTCAGCGGGTCGCCGTTGAAGGCTATGGAGCTGCCGGGACGTATCGTAAAGTCCTTGAGGATAATGTCTTGCAGCGTGAAGTTGTAAGTGCCGTCGGTGAGTGTATATGTGCCGTACATGTCCATCTCTTCGGTGGAGGAATTGTAGCCGAGTTGCAGCGAGCCGTTCCCGTGTGCGCGTATCTTGTCACCGCCCACGGGGTCCATTACAAGTATCATCTCCGACTCGGGCGTTACTGAAGCCCTTATGTCCAGGTCGAAGACGGACGGCCTGTTCTCCTCCTCCTGCCGCCGTTCGCGCTGCCGGATGAAGCGGCGCACGTTTTCCAGCACCGTGTCGGTCTGTGCCTGCATACGTTGCTGTTCCCTCTCTTCCTCTTCGGCTTGTTTGCGCCGGTCTGTGAAGGTCAGGAAGTTATAGTCGCCGGCGGCCACGCGGTCGTTGAGCACGAAGGTGAAGACCGACTTGGGTGCCACAGCCATGTCTACCATGATGCCCACGTATCCCGGCACGCCGCGTATCTGGCCGCCGCCGTTGCCGTAGATGGTGCCGTACCAGTCGGGGTTCATCTTCTCGTTGGTATTGTAACATAGCAGGTTACGCGCGTTCTTTACGGTGAAGTTGAACTTCGGCTCGTGGAAATAGCGGTGTGTCAGTTCGCCCGAGAGGATGCCGGAATTTCCGTTGCGGTCATATAGGCGGAACGAGGGTATGCGTATGCGTCCGGGGTCGAGGTATACGGAGTCGGAACCGGAGTAAACCACGTTGGTATAGTCTACCTTCATGGCTATGGTGTCGGCGAAGACGCGGCCTGTGAGGTCGATATCGCTGAAGGTGCCGTAGAGTTTCACCTTGCCGGATGCGCGACCCTTGAGGTCGGAGGCGAAAGCCGACATGAAGGGTTGCATGAAGGCGATGTTCACCTTCTTGGTGTCCATGTCGAATGCCAGTGAGTCGCGGCCGAGCCACACTCCGCCCTTCACCGAGGCGCGGTGTTTCCCGGCTTCGCTGATTTCCGCCCCGATGGCCACTTTCTTCTGTTTCGGCAACCATTCGCCGAAGAGGTCGGCGCTGTCGCCGAGCAGTCCGCCGTTGTAGGTGAGGTCCTGCACCTTGAGACCGTCGGTGCGCGCTATAATTTCGTCGGGACGGAACACGTTCGAGGCGAAGGCGCGGCCGCTGGCTTTGCCGCCGAAGGTCACGTAGTTGATTTTCAGGGTCTCGAATATATAGTCGAGGTCTATCTTACTGAGGTCCACGGTTATACGGTCATCGGGATTCTTGGATGCCCTGCCGTTGATGTTTACGAACTGGTCGCCGCGTCCCACGCTTACGCCGTTAACGTTTATGACGCCGTCGGAGTAGTCGACGGTTCCCTGTGCCACGTCCCATACCGCATCGGCCACCTGGAATTGCGACGGCATCACGCGGAGTCCGAACTGAGTGGCGTTGGTGACAGGGTCGCGCGAGAAGTCGACCGTCATTCCCACTTTCCCGCGGTAGGCTGTGGGACGGTTGAGGTCCCACATAACGTAGGCTTCCAGGTTGTTGTTTATGCCTAAGAACGAGAGGTTGAGGTCCACGTCGGTATTGTCTTTGCCGGGGAGCACGGTTCCGGCCTGCAGCGAGGCGGCGTGCGACGTGCCGTTTATTTGCGCGGTGACGAAGGTGTTGCGTATAAGCTTGTCCTTTCCCTGCTGGATGTACGGGGCGAAGAGGGAGAGGTGGGCCGTGGAGTTGTCGCCGTCCACATAACCGTTGACCGTCACCGGGGTGAGGAGCGTTACAGGCAGCCCGAAGTATTCGGTCAGCGTGTTGTCGGGATGCACGGTGAGGCCGAGGTTAATCTCCTGGTTCAGGTAATCATCGGGGGAGAAGTGGCCGGGGAGCAGGGCGGGCATGGCTTGCGAGAAGAGAGAGCGCAAGGCTTTAGGCAACCGGGCTATGTCGTAATGTCCGTAGACTTCTGCGTTGGCATACGGGGTGTCAAGGGTCACGCGGCGCAGGCCGCGCCCGTTGTCGTCCAATTCATGGTTGGCCTCCACGTTGATATAAGGGATGTCGAGCGGTCCTTTCGGCGACTCTAAGTGCAGGTCGGCGATGCCCACGCTGCCGGTGAACGTCCCCGGGTCTATGCCGTTGAGGGCGATGTCGGCGCGGCCGGTAAAAAGATAACCTTGCGGGAAGGTCGAGGCAAACGAGGCAGGGTTGAGACCCGACGTTTCCAATCGGGCGTTGACGATGCTGTTCATCCCGTCTATTACGGCGTCACCCTTGAGCGACGCGGTGAGGCGGCTGTCGTTTATCGAGGCTTCCCCGCTCACGTTCTTCCCCTCTTTTGTGAGGTGCGCAAGCACATTGGTGATAGTTTTGCCGTTGAAGTCAAATCGCTGTAAGTCTATGTCAGCGAGCCCGTTGATGCCGTCGAGGGTGAAGGAGGCTATGCGCAAGTCGGTGTGCGTGCGGGCTATGACGGTGCCGAACTTTGGATTGTCGAGCAGGTGTCCCAGGTCGAATCCGGGAGTTTCGATGTCTCCGGTCAGCGAAGTTGGCATGAATCCTTTTAGTCCGGCCTGCAGACGGGTCTTCACGCTGCCGACGGCGGTCGAGGCGGCGAGGTCGATTTTCGTCTCGCCGGGGATGAGGTGTCCCTTGAAGTCGGCCCTCACGTCGCCGAGCCGCGTGATGATTCCCTTGGCTTGCGGCGGGAGGTTAGGCACGAGACCTGTGAATCTGGCTAACGCCCGGGAGGTGGCGTCGAGGTTGAATTTGTCTACTATTATCTTGCGGCACCCATTGTCGGCCGGATTGCTCAGGCGCCCGGCGAGCATGAGCGAAAGGCCGTAACGCCGCGCGTCGAGAAGGAAGCGGCGAATGTTGAAGTCGGTCAGGGTGCAACGGGCGTCGAGCGTGAGGCGTATCGGCTCGCGGAAGTCGCGGAGCGTCGGGAGGAAAGCCGCGAAGTCGGAGGGTGTTATCTCCGTTTCCTGCATCCGGATGTCGTAGCTGCGGTTCTTGAGCACCTTCCCGATTTCGTTGTATCCATTGTAAGCGAGGTGGAATTCTCCCGGCTCGATGTATGTTCCCGGCAGGCGTATGCTGAGGTTGTCGACGTCGAGTTGATGCGGGGTGATGTGCACGTTGGCGGTAAGGCGTTCCAGCTCGAAGCCCGACTTCTCGCGGAAGGAAAGTCGCCGTAGCTCTATGGCGAAGTCATCGTTCTTAAGGCGCGGAAGAATCGCGTCGACGCTCAGGTCCGTGATTAGCAGGTGGTTGAAGTCCATCCGTCCGCTCCCGGGGAGTGCCGCCCAATCTTTGTCGACCGATATGCGCGACTTGCGGATAACCACGTTGCGCAACTTGATGTCGAACTGTGTGGGCGGCTTAGTCTTGTCCTTCGGCGACAGGGCGTCGACGAGGAATTGGAGGTTCCACGGTCCGTCTTTCTTCTCTTGCCGCAGGTGTCCGTCGAGGCCGATTATCTCCGCGAAGGTGAATACTATCCTGCGTTTGAAGATAAGTTCCCCGAGGTCTATGCCGGCGCCGAGTTTGTCGATGGATGCGAAATCAGTGCCGTCGGGGCAGGGGACTTCCACCTCCTGGAGTTGTACTTCGCCGCCGAGCGAGAGGGAGACGTGACCGATACTTACGTGCGTTCCGAGCAGTTTCGAGAGCTCGCGTTCGGCCACCTCGCCGACGTATTGCTGCACGGCGGGAACCGAGAGCGCTGTGTATAATAAGGTGTAGAGCCCCACTACCGTCAGTATGACGGTGAAGATGATGCTCCTGATTACCTTATAGACATTGCGTGTAGCGCCCATTAACTCTATTGAAATTATTCCGTCTGTCGCGCCCGTGTGCGTCCCAAGGATGTCAGGCGTGCCGGATTTCAAGATGCAAAGTTACTAATTACTTAAGTTCTACGCAACCGTCTGCGCAAGAAAATTCCCCATGCCCCCGTCTTGCATTTATTTTCTATCTCAAATTTTAGGATTCGGGATATTATTTGTAACTTTGCAAACGAATGGAAAAATCCGCAAATAAAAACATCGCAATCCTGGTTTTCCTGCTTCTTTTGCTCCCCTCTGCGGCTTTCGGGCAGAAGCGGCACGGAGACCTCGACATCGCCCTGCTCGGCGACAGTAACACCTGGATAGCGGGCGACGACTGCTCGCAACCCAAAGGATGGCCTTATTGGTTTGATAAGAAATTCCAGCCGCGTTCCCTTGCCAACTATTCGCGTAGCGGCGCCACGTGGACCAATACCGCCAATACCGTCCGCAACCTTAAGGCTTACAGTGAGATATTGGATGATAATAACGTGGTGTACAACCAGATAGCTCGGCTTATTGCCGAGGTGGACAATGGCAGTACAGCTTCGCCGCAGGTGATTATCATAGGCGCGGGGACCAACGACGCGTGGTTCCGGGAACGGCGTCCGGGAGTTTTTTCGGAAACTCCGGCGCAGGCTTTCGCAGATACCGATACGCTGATTACCGGACGGAAACCGTCCGAAGTATTGTCGCTCGCATCGTCGGTGCGATACGGCTGCGAGTTGCTGATGCAGCGTTTCCCCGACGCTCAGATAGTGCTGCTCACTCCCACGCAAGCCACCGTCTGCGGCTACGACCCCATAAGGCAGGCAGCCGACATAATAGAGGAATGCGGGAGGCGCCTTTCCATCTCTACGATAGCCCTTGAGGGCGGAAGCGGCACATACCGTGCCATCGAGAAGGTGAAGAAACCCCATACCTCAGACGGCGCACATACCAACCCCGCCGGCGCACGGCGGCACGGTTACTTCATCGCGAGCCAACTGGAAAGCATCCTCCTCTTTTGACCGGGACGCCACTGAAATGTCCCGCTATTAAAGAAATACTCGTAAAATGGTAATATTACTGACATAATTTACGTTGCTAAGATGCCGCCTCACTGTGTCGGCTGTATATACCTGACTCATAAGTGCCGGAATTACAGAACTAACCATTGTGTCGCAAATTTTCCCAACCTTGTTACCGCTGCGATTCCGGAGTCATAATAAAGTAATATAAATGGTATTTTCCGACTTATTCTTTCTTTTCGTTTTCATACCGGCATTTATTGTGCTGTATATGCTGGGCGCCTGGATGGACCGTGTCCTCCACCGCAAATACGCGCTCGGCGACTCTTCCGGTGAAATCTCTGAAGCCGCCGCGCGTCGTCGCCATGCTTTCAAGAATGCCGTGCTGATAGTCTTCTCGCTCATCTTCTATGCTTGGGGCGAGCCGATATATGTCTTCCTGATGCTCGGCGTGGTGGTGGTCAACTACCTTGTGGGCATGGGAATGGGGCGCGCCGACGTCAAGAACCGTCGGCGGTTGTGGCTCACCGTCGGCGTCATTATCAATCTCGCCACGCTATTCTCGTTCAAATACCTGAACTTCCTGGCCGAAATATTGCGCGACTGCGGCCTGGACGTGGCCGACCCGAAGATTTCCCTCCCCATAGGCATCAGTTTCTATATCTTCCAGAGCCTCAGTTACCTGGTGGACGTTTACCGCCGCGACACCGGGCCTCAGCGCAGCTTCTGGGGTCTGTTGCTCTATATATCCATGTTCCCGCAGCTGATAGCCGGACCTATCGTGCGTTACAGCACCGTGGCGCGCGAGATACATGACCGCCGCGTCACCGCCGACGACATCGCCGACGGCGTGTTCCGTTTCCTCCTTGGCCTCGGCAAGAAGGTGATTATCGCCAACCAGCTCGGCGAAGTGTGCAGGCAGCTCCTCGACGGCAACCTGCACGACCTCTCCACCGGCGGCGCCTGGATAGGAATGATAGCCTTCTCGCTCCAGATTTACTTCGACTTCTCCGGATATTCCGACATGGCCATAGGCATCGGCCGCTGCCTCGGTTTCCATTTCTGCGAGAATTTCGACCATCCCTACGTCTCGAAATCCATCACCGAGTTCTGGCGGCGCTGGCACATGTCGCTCGGCACCTTCTTCCGCGATTACGTATATATCCCGCTCGGCGGAAGCCGTCGCCACCAGTTGGTCAATATCTTCGTGGTGTGGTTCCTCACCGGTATGTGGCACGGTGCAAGCTGGAACTTCATACTGTGGGGCCTCTACTTCGGCATAATCCTTGTCATAGAGAAGCATACCATCCTTAAAATCAAGGATAAGATACCGGCTGCGCTGCTCCATTTCTATGCCGTGGCCATTGTGGTCATGGGCTTCGGTATCTTCTATTTCGACGATTTTACACGGTTGCGCGACTTCTTCTCTGTAGCCTTCGGCGGCGGTACGGAAGCGCTCTCCTTTGCCGACAAGAATATTCTTTTCGAGAAATTCTGGCTCTTCCTCGCCGCCATTCTACTGGCCGCTCCGCTTCGCGGGGGAATCGCCCGACTCTCCAACCGCCTGCTGGCCAACCACGAGGTGACGCGGCAAGGCATCTCGCTGGCCGTGCGCCTCAGCTTCTCCCTTATCATCCTGCTGGTGAGCATCGCCCTGCTGGTGGGTGCTACCAACAATGCGTTCCTTTATACCCGTTTCTGACATGAAGACAAACCATATTTTCATTACTGTGGTAGCGGTGTTTTTTCTGGCCATAACCTTAGTGTTCCTCACTTTCCCGCGGAGCACTTTCTCGGAAATGGAACGCCGCGAACTCGCCTCATTCCCGGAATACAGCCACGAGAAACTTGCCAGCGGAAACTTTACAAAGGAGGTCTCGCAGTGGTTCAGCGACAGCGAGCCTTACCGCGACATATTCATGACCCTCAGTATGCAGCTCAAGGGACTTATCGCCCTGCAACGCAGCGACGAGGACGCCATTACCATCCATGCCGACAATACGCCGACGGCACAGGCATCCACGCCCGTCGACCCCGACCTTTCCGGCGACGGCAATATGGATGAGTTCAATGTCACCGAAGGGCGCGATGCCAAAGCCAAAATTGCTTCCAACGGAATAATCGTGGTCGGAAACGCGCCGAATGCCCGCGCGCTGATGATATACGGCGGAATAGGCGGGGGCGACGGCTATGCGGCGGCCGCCAACAAGTATAAGGAAACCTTTGGCAGTAAAGTAAATGTTTACTGCATGGTAATACCTTCATCCACAGAATATTATCTTCCGGAAAAGGTAAAAGGCAAGTCTAAGGCCATGCTCACTACCATAAAGAATATCCACTCTAAATTGCGCAGCGACGTCAAGCCTGTGGATGTTTACACTATTCTCGGCCATCATTCTTCGGAACCGATATTCCTTCGGACGGACCATCATTGGGCTCCCCTCGGGGCTTTCTATGCCGCAAAGAAATTTGCCGACGTGGCCGGAGTCCCCTTCAAGGACCTGGGTAGCTATGAGAAGAAAGTGATTCATGGTTTCGTGGGGACAATGTACGGCTATTCCAAGGATATCGCGGTGAAAAATTCCCCAGAGGATTTCGTGTTCTATAAACCTAAGGACGTGGCTTACAAAACCACCTATATCAATTATACGATTGACGAAAATTATAACGTTACGGCAGAGAGTAAACCTACTTCCGGAGAGCTCTTCTATACCTATAAGGATGGAAGCAGCCTGGCTTACAATACCTTTATGGGTGGCGATGCCAAGATTACACAAGTCCGCACCGGTACCGGGAACGGACGCCGCCTGATTATCATAAAAGACAGTTTCGGCAATGCACTGCCCGGATATCTTTGTTACAGCTTCGAGGAAATACACGTTATCGACAGCCGCTACTTCACAAAGAACATGAAGAAATATGTAGCCGACAACAAGATAACAGACATCCTCTTCGCCAACAATGTCTTCAAAGCCTACAGTGTGAAAGCCTCCCACTACACCGACTTCCTGAAGCAGTGACAGTCAGCCGGGGGACTCCCGGTGGCGCGGGTTATCAGGGCAATCAGGCTCATCGGCCTGATTGCTATTCATTCCGGCAGGAGCGCGCTGAACAGCGTGTAGAGAAGCAGCGGAAGCCCTATGCAGAGTGCCGCGAACATCATTATCATGGTGTTGGTGCGGTTGGTGGGTATCCTGAGGTATTTTACTCCCCGGACTATCAGGTAGATACTATAGAGCGGCAGGAAGGAGATGATAGGCGACATCATCGGGAGCCACAGCCAAAGTATCACCACGATGGCAGCGCTGCCTATTATAGTCATTATGAAATTGCGGCCGAAGTCGGTGCGCATCTGCTTGCGCATCCCTTTGCCGCCGAACCATTCGCAGCACAGCGCCGCTATGAAGTTGCTGAGGAGCAGCGACATGAAAGTAATGACAATGTCTGAAACAATCCGCGCCGCTGAAAACTCTATCCCGTAGACCGGCATCGCGATGTATGACAGAGCGGCGATGAGCAGGATAGGGTAGAAGAACTTCCAGCCGAACTGTGCGGCGGTGACTTTGCTGCGTTTCAGCTCCTTCCATCCTTCCACCGGATTCATGAGCACCTTGAGGAACAGCTTCCAGGGCGAGCGCGAAGGCTTCCCTTCTTCCGGTTCCCCCTTCGGCTCGCCGTTGTCCGCTTCCGCATCCCCGCGTTCCGGAAACGCATCATCCTCTTCATCCTCGAAGGAGTAGAAGATGTCGTCAGTGGATTTGTGTTGCAGCTCCTTACCGGAGTGTGGTTCCTGTTTCATTTCACCGTGAATTTGAGGCCGTCGTATGCCAGGCGCACATTGTCAGGGAGCATTGAATCCTCCACGGATGCCGGCTCAGTGTCGTGGCAAATATGGGTGAGGTAAGCTTGGCGGGGGTTCACCTCTTTTATAAAGTCGAGAGCCTGCTCGAAGGAGAAGTGTGCGAAGTGCGGACGGTGGCGCAATGCGTTGATAATCAGAGTGTCAATACCTTCGAGTTTCCACATTTCGGAGAACTCTATGTGCGAGCAGTCGGTTATATAGGCAAAGTCGCCGATGCGGTAGCCCACGATGGGGAGTTTGCCGTGCGACACACTTATGGGTGTGATTTTCAGTCCGTTGAGCAGGAAGGGTCGGTCGCCGACTTCGTGGAGCTCGAATCCGGGGACGCCGGGGTAGGGGTCCTCCTTGAAACAATAGTCGAGGCGGCGGCGCAGGTCGCCGAGCACATCGGGACGCGCGTAAATGTCCATTTTGCGGAATGCACACAAGGGACGCAGGTCGTCGAGCCCCCCTACGTGGTCGTAATGGCTGTGGGTGATGAGCACGGCGTCTATGTCGCGGATGTCTTCGCGGAGTGCCTGTGTGCGGAAGTCGGGGGACGCGTCGATGAGCAGGTTCATGCCGTGGGTACGGACAAGCACCGATGAGCGTGTCCGCTTGTCGTGAGGGTCTTCAGAAGTGCAGACGTCGCAGTCACACCCTATTTCCGGAATCCCCTTCGACGTGCCGGAGCCGAGCAGCGTAACCTCTATGTCGGTATCGATGAAGTTGACCTCCGGATGGAGCATCACGCCGAATTTCTTCATGACGGTGCGGCGAACATGTTCCGAAAGGCGTACCACATCTTCGGCCGTGGCGCTTCCGGTATTTGTGATTACGAGGCACTGCTTGGGGTAAACCTGTGCCTTGCCGATGGTGTAACCTTTAAGTCCGGCATGTTCTATAAGCCATCCGGCGGGGATTTTCACGCGGTTCTCGTCCACTTCGTAGCAGGGAATTTCCGGGTCGCGTCGAAGCATCTCCTCCTTATAATAATGGCGGTTTACGATGGGATTCTTGAAGAAGCTTCCGGCGCTGCTGATTTCCCCCGGCTCGGGCAGTTTGGCCTTGCGTATTGCTATTACCTCCTCGCGCACCTCGGCAGCGGCAGGTGTATGGCCGAGACGCTCGGCAAGGCTTTTCAGCGGGCCGTAATCAAGATTGCGCGCTTCTGTAGTCGGGTTCAGCAGATAGCTGACCCTCAGCACTATGTACCGTCCTTTCCCCTCGTTCTTGAACATGGAGTCGCGGTAACCGAATCGCATGTCTTCGGGACGCAGGGTGACAACCTTATGTGTAAGCAGGTCGTAACATTCGGCCGAATGTACGAGGTCGCCGGCCTCAACGCCGTAAGCGCCGACATTCTGAACTACCGAAGCACCCACGTCGCCGGGAATGTGCGAGAGGTTCTCAAGCCCCGAGTAACCCTCCTCTATGGAGCGTGCTATGAGGTAATCCATCTCTTCGCCGGCACCGGCTATGGCATACACTGTGTCGTCGTTTTTGCGGTAGAAGGTGACGCCGCGGATGGCGGAGTGGAGCACTATGCCGTTGAAGTCATGGACGAAAAGGAGGTTGCTTCCGGCGCCGATTTGCAGAAGTTCGTTGTCGTTGAACTCAGGTGTGCGCATAAGCCTTTCCAGCTCCCGCAGGCTTTTGTATTCTGCAAAATACCGTGCACGTGCCGGTATCCCGAACGTGGTGTATGGAGTAAGGTCGAAATTGCTTATTATAAGGTTGTTGGTATCCATTTTCAAATTCTGAAATTAACGAGTAAACCGTCTTCAAACTGCAGGAACCGGCCGCCGTCGTAGGTCCATGTGTCGAGCCTGACGGCGTAGTTGTGGCCGGAATATGCGTCCGCCGGTTCGCCGAGCGACAGGCGGCATTCCTCTTTTGTCATTCCCTGGCGCACTTTCCCTTCCTGTATGAGGCGCCACACCTCGTTGTCGATGCCGGGATAGCGCTTCTTTAGGTCCGAGAGCAGGAACAGCGACTGGAAACGGCGGCTGGCCGCGCCGGTGTGGCGGGGAAGGCTCATGAGCATGTGTGCGCTGACGTTGCGCTCCGGGTCGGTGAACCATACGCGCACCGGAAAAACGAGCGTGCCGGGAGTGACGGAGTCAACCGTCACAGGCACGAACTTGCGCCCGGTCATCAGTTTTTCCTGCGGGTCATACCACACGGGAGTCCGTGTATAAAGTGTCTGTCCCTCCATAAGGTGGTCGAGCGCAGCCACGAGGTCCAGGTCCACGAAAGTCTCCATAACGTCGGAGGTGAACGTCTCGCGGGCGTCGGCGGGTGTCTTGCCGGTATCGTAGAGATAGGTATGGCCGTCGGCGGCGAGGCGGAGGAGGAGTCCTTCGGTGCCGTCGGGGCGCAGTGTGGTTTCCGTCCCTTCGTAGCAGAGCACCTTTCCGCCGAGTTTCACCGTATCATGTGGCAACGAGCGCGGCAGGAACATGAGGGAAGAACGGTCGTCGGTGGCGAGGAAGCGTTTCCCGATGTCCCACTGCCCTAACGGCGCGGCGAGGATGGAGTCGAGATAAAGTTTCTCGGGCGACGGCGCGGTCATCTTCATGTCGCCGCGGCTCAGCTCTATCTTCTTGGTGCTTTCGATACCCGTGAAGCATCCCGTCAGAAAAGTGGCGAGCGACACGCACACACCCCACATCCCCCATGCGGGGAGATGCCGGGCGCGTCTGTGTGTTTTCTTTACGGGTATGAGGGTCATCCGTTCAGTTCAATCAGTTACCTAAGCTGCGGCTGCCAGTGTTACAGGCAGTTGTCGTAGCAATGGTCCGTTGCCGTGGCAGCAGGGTGATTAATGTTTCTCAATCCACTTGCGGGCGTTGATGAAAGCCTCTATCCAGGGTGTAACCTCGTCGGCGAGTCGCTCAGCGGGGTAGTAACCGCACTGCCAGGGGAAGATGGCGCGTTCCAGGTGAGGCATCATGGCCAGATGCCGCCCGTCGGCGCTGCAAATGGCCGCTACCGAGCCGCGCGAACCGTTCGGGTTGCCGGGATAGAGTCCGTAAGCGTACTTGGCGGCCACGTTGTGGTCCGAGACATTGCCGGGGAGCAGGAAACGTCCTTCGCCGTGGGCCACCCAGATGCCGAGCTTCATCCCTTTCAGCGTGGAGAGCATGACGGAGTTGCTGTCTGCGATTTCGAGCGACAGGAAAGCCGACTCGAATTTGTGCGACACGTTGTGGTCCATGGCCGGTTTCTTCTCGGCGTCAGGTTCTATGAGGCCGAGTTCCATCATGAGCTGGCAACCGTTGCAGATACCGAGCGAGAGTGTGTCTTCGCGGGCATAGAAGCGGCGCAGGGTTTCGCGTGCCTTCTCGTTGTAGAGGAAACCGCCGGCCCATCCTTTGGCGGAACCGAGCACGTCGGAGTTGGAGAAACCGCCGCAGAAGACTATCATGTTCACGTCGTCGAGGGTTTCGCGGCCGCTGGTGAGGTCGGTCATGTGCACATCCTTTACGTCGAATCCGGCCAGATAGAGGGAGTAGGCCATTTCGCGGTCGCCGTTCACACCCTTTTCGCGGATTATGGCGCAGCGTACGCCCGATTTTTCGGGACGGTCGAAGCGCAGGCCGAGGTCGGCGAGGCGTCCGGTGAATGTGTCGGGGATGCGGAACTTGACCGGCTGGCGGCTGTAATTCCCGAAGCGTTCGAGGGCGCATTTCTCGCCGCTCTGGTCGCGGTCGAGAAGGTAGGAGGAACGATACCAGAGGGTACGCATGGCATCGATGTCGAACTCTGCCTTGGGTCCCTGCATCGCGATGCTGAGCTTGCGTTCGCGTTTCATGGAGCCTATCTCGCAGAACCGGATGTCGGCGCTTTCCAGAACCTTGAGCGCTGATTTCAGCTTGCTGTCGGCTACTTGTATCACGACGCCGGGATTCTCGGCGAAGAGCACCTTGACGAGGTCGGTCTCCATCATGCCGTCGAGGTTGATGTCCATGCCCCAGGAGGTGTTGGCGAAGTTCATCTCGAGCAGGGTGGTTACGAGGCCGCCGGCGCTGACGTCGTGCTGGGCCAGGAGCAGGCCGCGTTCGTTGAGTGTCTGGAGAGCACGGAAAGCGCGGGCGAAGGCTTCGGGGGCTTTCACGGTGGGAGCGTCATGACCCACGGCGCCGAGGCTCTGCATGAAGGCCGAACCGCCGAGTTTCAGCTCGTCGCCGCTGAAGTCTATCAATATTAAGGTGGACTTGCGGCGTGCGGCCACGGGAGCGACTACCTTGCGGATATCGCCGACCTCTCCGGCAGCTGAGATAATCACTGTGCCGGGAGCCATCACTTTCTGTTCGCCGTATTTCTGGGTCATGGAGAGGGAATCCTTGCCGGTGGGGATGTTGATGCCGAGTGCGCGGGCGAACCTGGAGCAGCTTTCCACGGCACGGTATAGGGCGGCGTCCTCGCCGGCGTTCTTGCAGGGCCACATCCAGTTGGCCGACAGGGAGACGGATTTCAGTCCCTCCTTGAGTTGCGCGCCGGAGATGTTGGTCAGCGCTTCGGCTATGGAGAGCACGGAGCCCTTGGCCGGGTCTATGAGGGCGGCCTGCGGTGCATGGCCTATGGAGGTGGCGATACCGGACTTGCCGCGGTAGTCGAGTGTAACCACGCCGCAGTCGCTGAGCGGGAGCTGGAGCTCGCCCTGGCATTGCTGGCGTGCGATGCGGCCTGTCACCGAGCGGTCCACCTTATTGGTAAGCCAGTCCTTGCAGGCCACGGCCTCGAGCTGGAGCACCTCTTCGAGGTATTTCTGGAGGTCGGCCTCGCGGTACGGGGCGTCGGCATATTCGCGCGCCACGGTTTCGTCGCGCATAACGGTTTTTGGGGAATTGCCGAACATGTCGGCCATGGCCAGGTCTATGGGGCGCACGCCGTCTTTCTGTTCGAAGACGAAGCGGGAGTCATCCGTGGTTTCGCCCACTATATAGAAAGGTGCCTGTTCGCGTTCGGCTATCTTTCGGATTTTGTCAATATGTTTCTCATCCATCACGAGGCCCATGCGTTCCTGGCTCTCGTTGCCGATGATTTCTTTTGCCGAGAGGGTGGTGTCGCCCACCGGGAGTGCGGCGATGTCGATTTTACCGCCTGTGCTTTCCACGAGTTCCGAGAGGGCGTTTAGGTGTCCGCCGGCGCCGTGGTCGTGGATGCTGACGCAGGGGTTGTCTTCCATCTCGGCGAGGGCACGCACCACGTTGCTGACGCGTTTCTGCATCTCGGGGTTGGCGCGCTGCACGGCGTTGAGCTCTATGGAATTGTCATATTCGCCGGTCTCTACGGAGGATACGGCGCCGCCGCCCATACCGATGCGGTAGTTGTCGCCGCCCATTACCACTACTTTCATTCCGGGTTCGGGCTCACCCTTGATGGCGTCTTTCAACGTGCCGGAACCTACGCCGCCGGCCAGCATGATAACCTTGTCATAGGCCAGGATGCGGTCGTGTTCCTCATGCTCGAAGGTTAACAGCGAGCCGCAGATGAGGGGTTGGCCGAACTTGTTGCCGAAGTCGGAGGCGCCGTTCGAGGCCTTGATGAGAATCTGCTCGGGCGTCTGGTAGAGCCACTTGCGTGCCGCCGGTGCTTTCTTCTCCCATTCGCGGCCCTCTACGTCGGGACGTGGATAACCCGTCATGTAGACGGCGGTTCCGGCGATGGGGAGCGAGGCTTTGCCGCCGCCCATACGGTCGCGTATCTCGCCTCCGGTACCGGTCGCGGCGCCGTTGAACGGCTCGACGGTGGTGGGGAAGTTATGTGTTTCGGCTTTCAGCGATATTACCGTCTTCACCACGCGTTCCCCGAAGAAGTCGGGGCGCTCGGGATGCGCGGGGGCGAACTGCACGGCTTCCGGTCCTTCCACGAAGGCCACGTTGTCCTTGTATGCGGAAACGAGTCGGTTCGGGTTCTCCTGCGACGTCTGCTTGATCATTTTGAACAGGGAGAGGGGTTTCTCCTCGCCGTCGATTACGAATGTGCCGTTGAAAATCTTGTGGCGGCAGTGCTCTGAGTTTACCTGTGAGAAGCCGAAAACTTCTGAGTCGGTGAGGGGACGCCCGAGCCGCTGCGCGAGCTTCATGAGGTATTCCTGCTCGTCGGGCGAGAGGGCGAGTCCCTCTTTCAGGTTGTAATCGCGGATGTCCTCGATGCTTACAATCTCCTCGGCCTTGCGGGTATTGGTGAAAATGCGGGAGTTGAGGCCATGGTAAAGGCTGCGCAGCATACGGTCGAAGGCGGGGGTCTCGTCATCGGTCTTCTCGAACTCCTCGATTCGGGAAATACCCTCGATACCCATGTTGCGGGTTATCTCCGTGGCGTTGGTGCTCCACGGTGTTATCATCTCGGCGCGCGGGCCGATGAATGTTCCTTTGACAGAAGTGGATTTCAGGGGCTTGGCCCCGGAGAAGAGCCATGTAAGCTTAGCTATAGTTTCCTGCGAGAGTTTGGAATCGCTCTCGACGGCTATGAAGAGCCGGCTTGTCTTTTTGAAGAATGTAATCATGTTGAGTAGCAATGCCTGATGGTAGACGGAGTCCGCGCCGCCGCGGTGCGGGGAAAGTTCTGCCGGGCAGGTGCGGGCCGTCGCTGTAACAAATTTGGTGCAAAGGTAACAAAAAAGTGTGGATTAGCCGTAAGTCGCGGGCAAAAAAGATGAGGCGCCATATAAAAAAAGGTGCGGGATAAAAATAATCGCGTGAAAATTTGCGGGAAATGAAAAATAGCAGTAACTTTGCAGCCGCAAAAGCAGGTGTATGGTTTCTTGCCTGCCGAGCGGAATGACTTAATACAAAGAAACCGGTAAAAGTTTTATATGGCAACAAAAATCAGATTGCAGCGCCATGGCCACAAGCGCTATGCGTATTATCCAATCGTAATCGCCGATAGCAGGGCACCACGTGATGGTAAATTTATTGAAAGGATAGGTTCTTATAATCCGAACACTAATCCTGCTACAATAAGTTTGAACTTCGACCGTGCCTTGTATTGGGTAGAATGCGGTGCCCTTCCTACGGACACCGTACGCAGCATCCTCTCTAAAGAGGGCGTAATGCTGATGAAACATCTCCGTGGCGGTGTCCGCAAGGGCGCCTTCAGCGAAGAGGAGGCACAGCGCCGTTTCGACGCCTGGAAAGCCGCCAAGAACAAAGAGACCGAGGCATACGTAGCCAAGAACGAAGCTGCCGCCGAAGCCGACCGCAAGGCACGTCTCGAAGCCGAAACAGCCGCCAACAAGGCTAAGGCCGAAGAGGTAGCCAAGAAGAAAGCCGAGAAGCTCGCCGCCGAAGAAGCTGCCGCCAAGGCCGCTGCCGAAGAGGCTGCCGCCGCCGAAGGCGAAAACGCCGAAGAGGCTGCCGCCGAGTAATCCCGGTTCTCAGCAAACAAGAGTCCCCACAAGAGACGAGAGTGCCCGCAGCGGGCATTCCCGTCTCTTTCTTTTTCGCATGTGTCTCAGTGTGCTGTCCCCTGTTGCTTTGATTCGGCGGCACAGAAAGCGGATTTCGGGAGCCGGGGAGGGGAATTGCGGCGGTTTTAGGGCGGAAGAATTTTTTATCTGCAAAATGATTTGCAGAGTTGGAAAAATCTTTATACCTTTGCACAAAAATCAAGGCACCGCAGTGCCGACGGTTTATTTCCGGCATTGAACACTCAGAAAATTGCTGAAACCAACGCACTAACGAGTCTTAGTCAAGCCATGAACAACGCGAGTTTGAACCACTTGCATGACCATAAAGGAAGAATAAACCTGCATCGTGATTTATTCTTGCAGCCGACAGAGGGCGCCAAGGCGTGCCTGTGCCGGCATAAACTGTATGTTCCGTAAACTTATCGAACCTGTTTTGAAGAGAAACAATCTATTATATTATTAAGCTATTTAATTATGGCAGAAAAGAAAGAAAAGTTATTTGATATGTTTCCGCCGATTTCCACCGAAGAGTGGAAGGCGAAAATCAATGTTGACCTGAAGGGCGCCGACTACAACAAGAAATTGGTGTGGCGCACTAACGAAGGCTTCAATGTCCAGCCTTTCTATCGCCGTGAAGACATCGAGGGACTCTACACCTTGGGCAGCATGCCGGGCCAGTTCCCCTTCGTCCGCGGTACACGCGAAGACAACAACTGGCTCATCCGCCAGCAAGTGGAGGGTAAGGACGCCGCCGAACTCAACCGCAATGCGCTCTACATCCTGAACCGCGGCGTAGACTCGCTCGGTTTCAAGCTTAGCGGTGAGTTCGACCTCGCCGAGCTTCCCGAACTGCTCCGCGACATCGACCTCAAAAAAGTTGAAATCAACATACAGTGCTGCCCGCGCCGCGCCGCCGAAGTGGCAAAGGCTCTCGTGGAATACGTGAAGGCTCAGGGCGCCGCAGAAGAGTTCAAAGGCTCCATAGACTTCAACCCTTACAAACGCCTGCTCCGCCACGGTCTCAAGCTCAACCGCGACATCAAGGACATGGCTCTGGAAGTCTACAACGCCGCCAAGGAACTCAAAGGTCTGCGCTGCTTCGCCGTTGACACCTATATGCTCAACAACGCCGGCGCTTACATCACCCAGGAACTCGGCTACGCCTTGGCCTGGGGCGCGCAGTGGATGACCATGATGACCGAAGCCGGTCTCACTCCCGCCGAAGCGGGCTGCCGCATCAAGTTCAACATGGGTATCTCGTCGAACTACTTCATGGAACTGGCCAAATTCCGCGCCGGCCGTATGCTGTGGGCCGAAATCGTGAAGGCTTACAACCCCGAGTGCGAATGTGCCTGCAAGATGAAAGTTCACGCCGTTACAAGCCAGTTCAACCAGACCATCTACGACGCTCACGTAAACCTGCTCCGCTCCATGACGGAGACCATGAGCGCCGCCCTGGCAGGCGTCGACTCAATCGAGACACTGCCGTTCGACCTCCAGTACAAGTGCCCGGACGAGTTCAGCGAGCGCATAGCACGCAACCAGCAGCTCCTGCTCCGCGAGGAGTCGCACCTCGACAAGGTGGTTGACCCCGCAGGCGGTTCCTACTATATAGAGGTGCTTACAGCAAGCATCGCCGAACAGGCATGGAAACTCTTCCTCGACGTAGAGGAGAAGGGCGGCTTCTGCGCCATCGTTGAAAACGGCGAACTCCAGAAAGCCATCAACGAGTCGAACGTCAAACGTCACACCGACGTGGCTCGCCGCAAGGAAATACTGCTCGGAACGAACCAGTACCCCAACTTCAACGAGAAAGCCCTCGACAAGGTGAACGAAGGCAAATGCTGCAACTGCGGTTGCGCAGCCGACGGCGAAGTGGCCGACGGAGCCGTGGACTTCATCAACTTCGACCGCGCCGCAAGCCAGTTCGAGCAGCTGCGCCTCGACACCGAACGCAGCGGCAAACGTCCCAAAGTATTCATGCTCACCATCGGCAACCTGGCCATGCGTCTGGCACGCGCCCAGTTCTCGGCCAACTTCTTCGGCTGTGCCGGTTATGAAATCATCGACAACATCGGCTTCGAGAGCGTGAAGGCCGGCGTTGACGCCGCCATGGAGAAAGGTGCCGACATCGTGGTCCTCTGCTCCAGCGACGACGAATACGCACAGTATGCCCCGGAGGCTTACAAAGAGCTCAACGGCCGCGCACTCTTCGTGGTAGCCGGCGCTCCCGCATGCATGGACGAACTCAAGGCCCAGGGCATCGAAGACTTCATCCACGTGCGTGTAAACGTGCTTGACACTCTCATTGGGTTTAACGCTAAACTGCTTAAGTAAATCATGAAACCGAATTTCAAAGACATAGATATCACAAAAGTAGCACCCGCGGCCGCCCCTGTGGAGGTGAAGGGTGAAGAATGGATGCCGGCAGAGCTCATCCCCATCAAGCCTGTCTACACCAAAGAAGACCTCGAAGGTCTCGAGCACCTCGACTATGCCGCCGGTCTCCCCCCGTTCCTGCGCGGCCCGTACAGCGCCATGTACCCCATGCGCCCCTGGACCATCCGCCAGTACGCCGGATTCTCCACAGCCGCCGAGTCGAACGCCTTCTACCGCCGTAACCTCGCTTCCGGACAGAAAGGCCTCTCCGTGGCTTTCGACCTCCCCACACACCGCGGTTACGACGCAAACCACGAACGCGTGGTCGGCGACGTTGGTAAAGCTGGTGTGTCCATCTGCTCCATCGAAGACATGAAGGTGCTCTTCGACGGTATACCCTTGGGCAAGATGTCAGTCTCCATGACCATGAACGGCGCCGTGCTCCCCGTGCTCGCCTTCTACATCAACGCAGGTCTGGAGCAGGGCGTCGCCCTCGACCAGATGGCCGGTACCATCCAGAACGACATCCTCAAGGAGTTCATGGTGCGTAATACATACATCTACCCGCCGGCATTCTCCATGAAGATTATCGCCGACATCTTCGAATACACCTCGAAGAACATGCCCAAGTTCAACTCCATCTCCATCTCCGGCTACCACATGCAGGAGGCCGGCGCTACCGCCGACATCGAGCTGGCATACACCCTGGCCGACGGTCTCGAATACCTCCGCGCAGGTGTGAACGCTGGCATGGACATCGACTCCTTTGCCCCGCGCCTCTCGTTCTTCTGGGGTATCTCCATGAACTACTTCATGGAAATCGCCAAGATGCGCGCCGCACGTATGCTTTGGGCAAGAATCGTAAAACAGTTCAACCCGAAGAACCCCAAATCGCTGGCCCTGCGCACACACTGCCAGACATCCGGATGGTCGCTCACCGAACAGGACCCCTTCAACAACGTGGGCCGTACCTGCGTGGAGGCTATGGGTGCCGTGCTCGGCCACACACAGTCGCTCCACACTAACGCCCTCGACGAAGCCATCGCACTGCCGACCGACTTCTCCGCACGTATCGCACGTAACACGCAGATCTATATCCAGGAGGAGACCTACGTCACGAAGCAGGTTGACCCCTGGGCAGGTTCCTACTACGTAGAGGCCCTGACCAACGAAATCGCCGAAAAAGCCTGGGCACACATCCAGGAAATCGAGAAACTCGGCGGTATGGCAAAAGCCATCGAAACCGGTCTGCCCAAACTCAAAATCGAAGAAGCAGCAGCCCGCACGCAGGCACGCATCGACTCCGGCAAGCAGAAAATCATCGGTATCAACGAATGCCGCCTCGAACATGAAGACCCCATCGACATCCTCGAAGTGGACAACACCGAGGTGCGCAAAGAGCAGTGCGCACGTCTCGAAGACCTCAAGGCCCACCGCAACGAAGCCGAGGTTAAAGAGGCTCTCGCCGCCATCACCGAATGCGTCAAAGACTCGTCGAAGGGCAACCTCCTCGACCTGGCAGTCAAGGCAGCCGGCAAACGCGCCACACTGGGCGAAATCTCCGATGCCTGCGAGGCTGTGGTAGGACGTTACAAAGCAGTAATCAAAACAATATCAGGAGTGTACAGCAACGAAGAGAAGGGTGATCCCGAGTTCGAGGAAGCCCGCCGCATGGTGGCAGACTTCGCCAAACGCGAAGGTCGCCAGCCGCGTATCATGATAGCCAAGATGGGCCAGGACGGCCACGACCGCGGCGCCAAAGTGGTAGCCACCGGTTACGCCGACTGCGGTTACGACGTAGACATGGGCCCGCTGTTCCAGACACCGGCCGAAGCCGCTCGCCAGGCAGTGGAGAACGACGTCCACATTCTCGGTGTCAGCTCGCTGGCAGCAGGACACAAGACCCTCATCCCGCAGGTAATCGAAGAGCTCAAGAAGCTCGGCCGCCCCGACATTTTGGTCACCGCCGGCGGTGTGATTCCCGCGCAGGACTACGACTTCCTCTACAAGGCAGGCGTAGCCGCCATCTTCGGCCCCGGCACCCGCATCGCCAAGAGCGCCATCGAGATGGTACGCCTCCTCAACGAAGACCGCGCCGAAAAATAATCCTCGACAAATTACAACTTCAAATAAGAAAGAGCGACCCCAACCGGCCGCTCTTTTTTCGTTCGCACCCAGGGTTGGCGCATTATTGCGGCTCTTACGGAGACCTGTAGGGCTCCGTACCATTGGCTGCGCGGATCGAGTTGCGCTTTGTTACGCAGGTTGGAAACCTGCGCTCCTTATTCGGGACCTTCGCTTCTTATTTGAGGCTGATACCTTTTCGGCGTCTTGTGCAATTTTTTCGGCGGGGAGTGTCACAAAGGCGGGGGCGGTGCGTCTTTTGGTTGTCTGGGCCTTCGAGGACGGCCGTTTTGGCGCGCCGGGAGGGACTTCCGCTTAAACTATTATTGTTATGATTAGAACTCGACTTTTGTTTGTTGTCCTCTCTCTTGCCGTTGCGTCGGCGGCTTTCGCCACTGTGGTGCGCGGCCGCTTCGTGGAGGCTGTCTCCGGCGATGCCATGGTCTCGGTGCCATATAAGGTGTTTGCCGGTGCCGATACGGTGCATCCCGTGGTCTTCGATGTCTCGGATGCCGAAGGACGTTTTTCCACCAACCTGCATCCCGGCAAGTATCGGCTGAAAACCGAGTACGTCGGCAAGAAGCCGCTCAGCATCGAATTTACAGCCGCCAATTCCGCCACTGACCTCGGCGACCTCGAACTGCTGGAAGTGGGGGAGACGCTCAGCGAAGTGACGGTAGTGGCTACCAAAGACCTTATTTCGAGTGATGGTGCGAAGCTGACTTACGATGTGGAGCGCGACCCTTCGTCGGGAACGAACACCGTGATGGAGATGCTCCGCAAGGTACCGATGGTGACCGTCGACGGCGAGGATAACATCAAGGTGAAGGGTGATTCCAACTTCAAAATCTACATAAACGGTAAGCCGGACCCTATGCTTTCGGGCGACCCGAAGAATATCCTGAAGTCGATGCCGGCGTCGTCCATAAAGAAGATAGAGGTAATCACCGACCCGGGTGCCAAATATGAGGCGGAGGGGACGGCGGGTATCCTGAATATCATCACCGACAAGAAGCAGAGCATGGAGGGTTATCTTGTCACGGCACGCGCGGGCGTCTCGAACGGCGGCTACAACGGCAATCTCTACGGCCGCACTAAAATCAACAAGGTTACGGCCTCGGCCAATGTTTCGGGAAGCAACTACTCTGTGATGCGCGCCCACACCTACACCGACTCGGAGCGCGAGAACTTCACTTCCGACACCGAGCGTTACTACCGCTCGCACAGCAAGGGATTGCAGAAGTCGTACTTCCTTTCCGGCAACCTGAACCTTTCGTGGGAGCCGGACACGCTTAACCTTTTCACCCTTTCGGGCAACATCGGACATTACAAATCGCGCCAGAATGCCTCTCAGTCAGTCACGATGAGCAATATCGACAACGCCCTCGTGTGGGGATACAAGCGCGACTTCTTTACCAAATCAAGTAGCCTGTGGAGTTCCGCCAACGCCTCGTACCAGCACACTTTCCCAAACAACACGCAGCACACACTGACGCTCACGGCGCAGTATGACTACGGCGAGTCGCCCTACCGTTCGGATGTCCGCAACTACGACTACGAAAACCTCGGCTACGACGTCATCTCCCCCTTCCAGGGGCGCCGCCAGACGGGTTATAGCAACAGCTATACGCTCCAGGGAGACTACGTGCTCCCGCTCTTCTCCGACAAACATACTTTCGAGACCGGCTTTAAGGCGGTGCTCCGCCGCTCCGACAGCAATAACCGCACCCTCGACGGATTGAAAGAGGAGGAAGTGCTCCCCATCAGCGCCTCTAAGGTGCAGCAGTTCAACGACGTCTATGCCGCCTACGTTTCCTACAACGCGTCGTTCTGGAAATTCGCGGCGCGCGCCGGACTCCGCTACGAGCACACCCGCATGGGCCTCGATTACAAGTACCAGGAAAACACGGGCGACTGGCCCGACTTCACCACGCGGCTCAACGACCTGGTGCCAAACGCATCGCTTACCTACAAGCTTACGGAGATGAGCAACTTCCGCCTGGCCTACCGCATGAGGATTTGGCGCCCCTCCCTGAGCTACCTCAATCCCTACGTCAATACCTTGACGTTCGGGTCGTTAAGCTACGGCAACCCCGACCTCAAGTGCGAGCACAATAATATGGTAGAGCTGAAATACTCCAACTACGGCGGTAAATTCAGCGGCGAGGCGTCGGTCTCTTATTCGCAGACCAACAACTCGATAGAGTCCAACGATTTCATGAAAGATAACGTCCAGCACAGCACATACGCCAACATCGGACGTTACCGTTCGGTGGACCTCGGCGGTTACCTCATGTACCAGATAACATCGACTATGGACGCGTCGCTATACGTCGGCGGTTCATACAACGATTACAACTCGCGCGGCGCGATGAACGTGCGCAACCACGGCTGGCAGGGTTACTTCAACGCCAATTACGGCTACACCACACCGTTCAAGCTGCGCATCGACGCATGGGGCGGCGGCGGGACCCCCGGAATAGGAGCGCAGGAAAAGTATGACACCTGGTATTATTACGGCTTCTCGCTGTCACGTTCTTTCCTGAAAAACGATGCGCTTACGCTCTCGATTAACTGCAACCAATTCCTCACTCCCGAGCGCAAATCCACTTTTACCACTACCACCGAAACCTTCCGCGAACAATATACCAACAAGTTCAAGCAATGGTCGGCCGGCTTCTCCATCACTTACAAATTCGGCGGACTGAAGAGCGACGTGCGGCGCACCAATGCCTCTATAAGCAACGATGACATGAAGTCGCAAAGCTCTGGCGGCAACGGCGGCGGAAGATAAAACTTACAACATTCAGGACTCTTGATTTCCGGGCAACTGCTTTGTTATGAATCGGTTGCCCGCTATTTTATAGTGGGCTATGATAATGGCGCAGGTAATGATTTCTGCCAACGGGATGGCGAACCACAGGCCGTGGGTTCCCATGAAGCCGGGCAGCAGGATGAAGGCCGGCACGAGCAGCACTATGCCGCGAAGCACCGTGTAGAGCGTAGAGATGCCGGGTCGCTCTATGTTCTGGTAATAGCCGATGAAGGTAACGTTTAGCGAGAAGAAGACGGCGCAGATTCCGAAGACAGGCAGTCCCTCCTTGGCCAGGAGGTAAGCCGGTTCGTCGGTGCTCAGAAATAGCGCCGAAACGGGACCGGAGAAGAGTGCGAGCGCCACGGTTATGGCCGCGCCGAAAAGTCCTGCGGTGACGAGGGCTATGCGCAGCGTATTGCGCACGCGTTCGGCCAGGTGTGCGCCATAGTTGAAACTCATTATGGGCTGGGCCGACTGTGCCACGGCGTTGCCGATGCTGAAAACCAGCGGGAAGAGATAGCAGGCTATTGCGAAAGCCGCCACGCCGTCGTCGCCCAGCAGCTTCTTGAAACAGAGGTTGCCGGTAAGAATCATGATGCTCATCGCCAGTTCGGTAAGCAGCGTTGCGAACCCTATCTTGGCCATGTATCCGGTATTGCGGAGGCTCAGCAAGAGCGACGTCAACGTGGTCTTAAGTCGGTAGAAATGCAGCGTATTGGAGAACTTCAGGAAGTAGAGCAGCGCCATGCAGCCGCCCACCACGCAGGAGAATGACGTGGCGATGGCCGCTCCGGAAACACCCATTCCGAAGGGGAAGACCAGCAGCCAGTCGAGGAAGATGTTCAGCACCGCCGACACAACCTGAATCCACATGGCATAGCGCGGCGAGCCGTCGAGGCGGATAAGCATCATTCCGACATACTGCACGCCGAGCAGCAGGATGCCCGGTTGCATCCACAGCATATAGGCCATGGAGTCGTCGATGATATGCGGCGTGGCGCCCATGGCTTCCACGATAGGGCGGGTGAAGAGGGTCATAAGCAGGCAGAGCATCCCGACGCAGAGTGTCCCCGCTATGAAAGCCTGCGTCATGATAATGTTGGCGGCCTTGACGTTATTCTCCGAAAGGCGGATACTGGCTATCACGGAAGCTCCGACGCTGAACATCATAGCTATCCCGGTGGTAATCATGTACATGGGAACCACGATATTGACGGCAGCGATGCCGGCCGCGCCAACGCCCTGCCCCACGAACACACCGTCGATGACCGTCAGCGCCATATTGAAGAACATGGCAATGAGCGTAGGTATAAGGATGGCGCGGAAAAGTGCGGGAATCTTTCCGCCCCGGAAGTCGAGGCTGTCCCTCTGCAAGTTCCTGTCTTTTTTCATAATCAATAAGCAAGATTAAAGTAACGCCATCGGCGTGCCGCGAGGATGATGGCGGTGCAGAAAAGCGCCGAAACCAGTGCCGTTATTATAAAGGTATAGACGCCGAGCTGAGGTTGCACCGTGTGTTGCGTCTTGAAATACTCTATCAGCAGCTTCGCCACCGTGGCGTGAGTGCAATATATAATCACGCTCGCATGTCGCAGCGAGAGGGAATGACGCATCGTAAAGCGCGGAATTGTGCGGACGGCCATAAAAACGGCTGGACAGAGAATTGCGAGGCTGGCGTAGACATCGCTGTCGCGCACCCAATGTCGCGTCGTTACGAGATGGTTTTCACCGTAAAGCAATACTATTCCGATAAGCGTCAGTACAATCCAGGGCAAAGGGTTGCGAAACTCTCCGTCGGGAATTTTCGCTATCATCGAGGCGAGCCATAGCCATAGCATCGCCGCCGGGAAACTGAAATAGGACGTATATCCGGGCAATGCGCTTGACAATGCACCGGTAAACTCAGGTAACGCCTTGCCGTATACCGCCGTCATAACGCACACGGCATAGAGTCCCAGGCTTACCGCTGCGCACAGCCACTTCCGCTTGCGCATAATGAAAACAAGAAGAGTGCCGAGTATGTTTGCCGAGAGGAACCATGAGGCGGCGAACGTCTGTCCAAAAAGCAGGTCGAAGCAAAACTTGCCGATTCCGGAGAGGAAACCGTGCTGGAAATAAGCGTGAGTCTCGAATGTGGGCACCGACCACACTGCCAGCCAGATGAGGTAAAGCTTTGCGCTACGTGCCGCGAAGTGCCCCATGGCGGCCCATTGCTCGCGTGTGGAACCGAGCTTGTCTATCTTGTGGAAGAAGAAGTAGCCCGATACCATGAAAAACAGCGGCACGGCCACGCGTAACCAGGGCAGAAGCACACTGGGCCACAGTCGTGTATGGAGCGCCACAATCATCATGGCAAGCAGGAATTTCAGCAGGTCGTAGCGGCTGTCCGAAGTCTTATAGGATAAAACATCAGTCTGAAACATGGCGCAAAATTACAAAAAAATTACCACATATTTGCATTACTTGAATCCCGCTCTTGCGCATAAGGCCTGAAATCTCGGCCTCTCCGTCACCACTGCAATGGAATATGTGCCGCAAATAGTAAAGACGCTGGACAAGAAGGTTTTGGAGGTGATAAGGCGTAAAGGGAATTTCCGTTGATGCAGCTGCCAGGCAAAAGTGATAAGTATAGCCAAGCGCCGAGAATGGTCTTTGTGGAGTCAGCTTTTATTTGGCGGGCCAGGGGAAGTTGCGGGGGTTGACATCGATGTGTACTTCGGGGATGTGGAGGCGTACCTTTATATAATCGGTCATCTTGCGCTGCTGTGCGGCGTCTATGCCGCCCGGGGCGTTCACGAAGACTACGTTGACGGTGTCGCGGCTCAGCGAATCCACCGTGTTGGTGGCGATGATATTGCTCATGGCTATGTCGCGGACATTTGGGAAAAGTACTTTCAGTTCGGAAGCTATGGAGGCTCCACGGGCTGAGAAGGTGGTGAATTGGCCTATGACGTTCCGCAGCGAGTCCACGGTGTTCTGCCTGGCTTCGAGCTGCGACTGCATCATGGCGTAAAGTTTGCTGTTGTCCATCTCCTGCCCTTGTGCGGAGGCTGCGATTCCGAAACCTTGGCGGATATCGAGGACGGTGCCTCCGAGTCCTGCGGAGTCGAGTTTGTTCATCATGGCGAGTTGTAGAGAATCCTTCGGCAAGGTTTCGCCGATCAGCGTCACAGAGATATAACGCTTGCCGTTCTTTATGTATTCGTTGTGGTTCAGTACCTGGGTGTTGGGAAACACCATCTGGTTCTCTACAAAGGAAGTCGCCGCAGAGATGAAGATATTCTTCCGTATCATCTGCACGGTGAGGTAAGCGGACACCCCTATCGTGCAGGCCACAATGGTGTAGACTATCCACTGGATGCGGCGGTATCGCCGGGTTATGTCGGTACGGTGGCGCCTGTACCCCATGAGTTTCAACCCTACCCAGGTGGCGAAGAAGATGAAAATCATGTTGGTGAAGAAGAGGTAGAAGGCTCCGAAGAAGAAGTGAGCCTGCCAGGTTGCGAGTCCGTAACCGGCGGTGCAGAGCGGTGGCATGAGGGATGTGGCGATGGCCACACCGGGGAGCACTTGTCCCTTGTTCCTGCACGCCGTGGAGACGATGCCCGCCGCGCCACCGAAGAGGGCTATGAAGACGTCGTAAATGGAGGGGGAGGTGCGTGCCAGGAGCTGGCTGCTACCTTCGTATTGCGGGGAGATGAGGAAGTAGATGGCCGACGCTATCACCGAACCCAGTATTGCCATCCCGATGTTCTTGAGCGAGCGTCGCAGCAGGTCGAAGTCTTCGACGCCGAGTGCGAGTCCCATTCCCATGATAGGACCCATGAGAGGGGAGATGAGCATGGCACCGATGATTACCGCCACGCTGTCGGTGTTCAGTCCCAGCGACGCCACGAAGATGGCGAAGATGAGCACGAGCAGTTGCGAGCCGCGGAAGGAGACGCCGTCGCGGATGTCCTGTTCCACTTCGGCCTGCGGAAGGAGGTCGGCGCTGACGTTGAAGTATGACAATAGCCGCGTCATCTTCTCTTTGAATGTGGGGCGTTTGCCTTGTGGCGCGGTGGTTGCCGCTGTTTGTGTAGATGAGATTGGCGAGGCGTCTTGCTGCCGGGTATCGTTGTCGTTCCGGGGCTGGGGGGAGGCCATGGAGTCGTTGTTGGTAGGTGTGGTTTTGTTCATATTAATATTACGTGTAACCCCCGGCGAATGTTCACTTTCCGACATTCGTCAGACAAAGCCGGTAGTTTCGTCAGAAATATTGGCGGTAATTTTGTGCCGTTACAGAATAATCATTAATTATGCAGTGTAGTGGATGGTCTCTTCGTCAAACCGGACCTGAAGCTGAACCGTGCGCAATCCTTCGACTGATTATTCTGAACGCCGGTGATAGATTACCGCTGCGGAGAGTATCTTTTCCCATACTAACGAATAAAACCATTAGGATATACTTAAAAGACTAATTAAACTCAAATACCGTAAACTCATGAACAGGATATTATTGGCACTCCTTCTATGCGTCACATGCATTATCACCGCCGTTGCGCAGTCTTACGGCGAACTGCCCGCTACGGTCGAGGAGCTTCTTTCCCTTGCAGAGGCGGGGGACTCGGATGCACAGTTCCAACTCGCGGAAACGTACTATTATGACGTGGTGCCTCCCGATTATGAAGCTGCGGCCAAGTGGCATGCCGAATGTGCTAAAAAGGGGGATTCGCGCAGCCAGGTGGCACTCGGTATAGCGTATTACTTCGGCCAGGGTGTCCCGGAAGACATTGACGAGTCAATACGGCTGATAAAGATGGCGGCCGACCAAAATAATGAGACAGCGCAGTATCTCCTCGGTTACTTCTATTATCAAGGCGTAGGAGTGGAAGAAGACTACGACAAAGCGTTCCTGTGGATGAGCAAAGCCGCCAAAGCCGGTGACAGCGATGCCGAGAGGCAGTTTGGCTCGTTCTATTATCTTGGTATAGGAACGGAATGTGATTTCGAAACGGCGCACCGGTGGTATCGCAAAGCCGCTGACCATGGTAATGAGGAAGCGCAATATAATGTCGCGGTTGATTATTATTTTGGCTTAGGGGTGGAGCAAGACTGGGATGAAGCTCTGCGCTGGTACCGGATATCGGCCGAAAATGGCTACGCTGAGGCACAGTACAGCCTCGCCTGTATGCTTGACAAAGGGATAGTGATACAGCAGGACTCCCAAACGGCATTGGAATGGGCCCGGAAAGCCGCCGGTCAGGGTTTTTACCCCGCAAACCTTCTGATAGACGAGATTATGGAAAGACAACAATCCCAGCGTCCGTGACTGTCCGACCTCCCCCTCATTCGTAACATAAATCACATCAGATAGACCAGCCATACATAAGAAATAACTTGCGGCGAGGAGGAAAGTCCTCTTCGCCGCAGTTGTTATTGTATGGCGTCTGCCGTAGCTTACCAGATGATGATTCGTTCCTCTTCGGGGCGGAACATCGGGTCTCCGGCCTTTATCTTGAAGGCATCGAAGAAAGGTGCTATGTTGCGCAGCGAGGCGTTTACGCGGTTACGGCCCAGCGAGTGAGGGTCGGTCTTGGTACGCACAAGTATCTCCTCGTCGCGGATATTGCCTGCCCAAAGGTTCGCGTATCCGAGGTAGAAACGCTGTTCTGGGGTGAAGCCGTCTATCTTCTTGGCTTTCTTCCCTTTCTGCGAGTTCTTGTAGGCGGTCATAGCCACGCGCAGTCCGCCCTGGTCGGCAATGTTTTCGCCGAGGGTGAAGCGTCCGTTGGCGTGTACTCCGGGAGCCACCTCGATGGCGTCGAACTGGGCAGCGAGACCGTCGGCGAGTTTGGTGAAGCGAGCGGCATCGTCGGCCGTCCACCAGTCGTTGAGGTTTCCGTTCTTGTCGAACTGGCGTCCCGAGTCATCGAAACCGTGGGTCATTTCGTGGCCGATAACCACACCGATAGCGCCGTAGTTGATGGCATCGTCGGCCGTCACGTCGAAGTAGGGGGCCTGGAGGATGGCTGCCGGGAAGCAGATTTCGTTGGTCGTAGGCATGTAGTAGGCGTTGACAGTCTGCGGTGTCATGAGCCATTCGGTCTTGTCTACGGGTTTGCCGAGTTTGGAGTAATTGTCCTTGGCATACCAGTTGGCGGCGGCCAGCACATTGTCGAGATAAGAGCGTGTGGGGTCTATGTCAATGCCGGAGTAGTCTTTCCACTTGTCGGGATAACCGATTTTCACCGTGAAACCGGCCAGTTTCTCGCGTGCTTTCTTCTTGGTGTCGTCGCTCATCCACGTGAGGTTGTCGATATGCTCGCCCAGGGCTGTCTGGAGGTTGCGTACCAGCTCTACCATGTATTCCTTGTTCTCTTTGGGGAAGTATTTGGATACGTAGAGTTCGCCGAGCGCTTCGCCGAGCATGGAGTTGGGGATTCCCATGGCGCGTTTCCAGCGGGCTTCCTGTTCCTGCTTGCCGCTCATGGTACGGTCGAACATCTCGAAGTTGGCGTTCACAAAGTCGTCGCTGAGCAGGTTCGATGATTCGGTGATGAACTCGATGGTCATATAGTCGAGGAGTTGCTCGGGGGTGAGGGTGGGGAGGTAAGAGTTGAGCCAGTCCATGAAAGCCACGGAGGAGACATTCACCTTGTCGACTTGCGGAGTGCCGATGGCGGCGAAGTAAGTGTCCCAGTCGAAGTTTGGATACCGGTCGCGTATTTCCTGGATGGTGCGCATGTTGTAGCGGAGCTGCGGGTTGCGGCGTTCCTCACGCGTCTTCTTGTGCTTGGCTATCTCGGTTTCGAGTGCGATGAGGTTGTCCCAGGCACGCTGTGCGCGGGCCTCGTCATAGCCTGAGAGACGCATGATGGTCTTGATGTAGTTCTCGTAAGCTTTCATTATGCGGTCGTTCTCCTCCGATTTCTCGAGGTAATAGTCGCGGTCGCCGAGTCCGAGGCCGGTTTCGCCGAGGTGCATGATGTTCATGTCGGAGTTCTTGGGGTCGGCCGAGACGCCGGTGCCGAAAAGGGGGGAACCGATTCCGCCGTGCATCCATGCTATGGTCTTGGCCAGCTCGGTGCGGTCGGTGAGGTTGGCTTTCCCGAGGCGTTCGAGGTAGGGACGCATCGGGGCGGCTCCTTCGCGGTTGAGGCGTATGGAGTCCATTCCCATGTCGAAAAGGTCGCTCACCTTCTGCGCGTTGGTGCCTTTGACTTTTGTGTCGGGGTTGTCCTTGAGGTTCAGGATAAGTTCCTGAAGCTGTGTCTTGGCGTTTTCGCGGAGCACGTCGAAGGTGCCGAAGCGGCTGTATTCGGCGGGGATGGGGTTGGCCTGCATCCAGCCGCCGCAGGCGTACTCGTAGAAGTCGTCTTGCGGGCGCACGCTCTTGTCGAGGTTCTTGGTCTCGATGCCGTGCGGCGAGGCTGCCATCATGGCCATCGGAAGGGCTGCCGCCGCTCCGATGAAGGTTTTCCGTAGGTTCATGTCTTCTGTTGTTATATGGTTGTTATTCATTGGCTTGTTTTTATATTTGGTGAAACATTATTTTTTGTCGGCAAAACCGTTGTTCTTGTTATAATAATAAGAAGAAATAGCGGGTTTTATTGCGTTATCCTGTCATATTCCTGCTGGGCGAGTTCCCAGAGGGACATTGCGTTCTCGAGTGCTTTGGTAGCGGCATTGTATTTCCCGAGGATTTCCGGCGATGCGTCGCCTTGTGCCAAGAGTTGTTCGGCGGCCTGCTGCTCTTCCTCGCGGGCGGCAACTTCCTCCTCTGCCTTTTCAAGTTCCTTGCGTGCGCGGCGTATCATGCGTTCCTGCTCCTTCTGCTCGGCATAGCTGAGGCGAGCTTTCTGTTTCGGCGGCTCGGGGGCGCCGGGTTCTCCATGCTTCTCCACGGTCTTCTCCTGAGGTTGCCGGCGGCTCTTTCCGGTTGAAGCCAGTTTGGCGAGTTCGGCGTTGTGCTTAGCTAAGAAGTCGTATATGCCGCCGATGTTTTCGCGTATCCTGCCCCCTCCCACTTCGTAGACCTTGTCCACGAGGCCGTCGAGGAACTCGCGGTCATGGCTTACCACTATCACGGTGCCGTCGAAGGCCTTGATGGCATCCTTCAGGATGTCCTTGGTCTTCATGTCGAGGTGGTTGGTGGGTTCGTCGAGGATGAGTAGGTTAACGGGTTCGAGCAGCAGTTTTATCATCGCGAGACGCGATTTCTCGCCACCGGAGAGCACCTTCACCTTCTTGTCCGATGCCTCGCCGCCGAACATGAAGGCGCCGAGTATATCGCGTATCCGGGTTCGTATGTCGCCAACGGCCACACGGTCTATTGTGTCGAAAACGGTAAGCTCGCCGTCGAGCAGCTGTGCCTGGTTCTGCGCGAAGTAACCTATCTTCACGTTATGCCCGGTTTTAAGCGTCCCGGTGTAGGAAATCTCGCCCATGATGCACTTCACGAGCGTGGACTTGCCCTCGCCGTTCTTGCCTACGAGTGCTATCTTTTCGCCTCGCCGCAGCGAGAAAGTGGCATGGTCGAACACCTGGTGGTCGCCGTAAGCTTTCCCCACGTCGTCGAGTATCAGCGGGAAGTCGCCCGAGCGCGGTGCCGGGGGGAATTTGAGGCGCAGATGCGACGTGTCCACCTCGTCGACCTCTATGGGCACAATCTTCTCCAACTGTTTCAGGCGGCTTTGCACCTGCACGGCTTTCGTGGGCTTGTACCGGAAACGCTCCACGAAGTCCTTGATGTCGGCTATCATCTTCTGCTGGTTCTCGTAAGCCCGCATCTGTTGCTCCACGCGTTCACGGCGTAGCACCACGTATTCCGAATACTTGGCCTTATAATCATAGATTTTCCCGCAGGAAATTTCGATGGTGCGGTTTGTCACATTGTCGATAAAAGCGCGGTCGTGGCTCACCAGGATTACGGCCTTGGCCTTCTGCACGAGGAATTGCTCCAGCCATTGTATTGACTCTATGTCGAGGTGGTTGGTTGGTTCGTCGAGAAGCAGCACATCGGGGTGGGCGAGAAGTATCTTTGCCAGCTCCACACGCATACGCCAACCGCCGGAGAACTCGGAGGTGGGCCGGTCGAAGTCGTCGCGGCTGAAACCGAGACCTATGAGGGTGCGCTCCATCTCGGCCTCCATATTGTCTGAATCCTCTATGGCGATGCGCTCGTTGAGATATTCGAGACGGTCAATCAGGGCATGGTATTCGGGCGATTCGTAGTCTGTACGATCGCCGAGTTTCCGGCTTACCTCCTCCATTTCGGCACGGCGTCGCAGGGCGCGGTCGAAGACTTTGCGCACTTCGTCGAGCAGTGTCGTGGAGTCGGCGAGTTTCATCTGTTGCGGCAGATAGCCCACCGTGGTGTCGCCGGAACGCGAAACGGAACCGGAGGTGGGTTGCTGCAATCCGGCTATTATTTTAAGCATCGTGGACTTGCCGGCGCCGTTCTTGCCGGTGAGCGCCACGCGGTCGTTGTCGTTGATTACGAACGAGGCGTCGGCGAACAGCGGCCTGGCCGCAAATTCCACACTCAAACTGTTTACACTAAGCATACTGCAAAATTAGTAATAATATTTGTGATATGTAGCATCTTATGACCATTATCGTTACTTCGCCACTCACTAACCTTGTCGTTTTCTACGGAAAGTTGCTTGATATTTCAAGTGTATGAAATTTTTCCAAATGATAATATGGATTTGATTCAAACAGCGTATTTTCTATGCTGTTATGGCAAAAGTCTACAAAAGACCATTTGTTGCGGTCGATATTATAAGTATCTAATTGCTAAATGACTATAACAAAAATTAAGCGGTTAACATAATTTAACTGTAATAATAATAAAATATAGCAGATTAAAGTTAAATTTGCCGTCTGAAACGGGATGATATTATCATTCCATTCGTAATCTAACATTAACAGAAAGTATGAGAAAATTTTTATTATTGCTAACCATGCTCGGCAGCCTCTGCGGCTTTGCGGCGGAGAAAGACGCCCTGCGGGTTGTCCTCAAGACGGGGAGCTCGATGCTCTTCAAGTTCGAGTCCAAGCCCGAGGTGACGTTTACACCGGAGGGATTCGATGTGGTCTGTCCCAACGAAGAGGGTGTAGTCTTTCAGTTTGACGAAGTGGACTACCTCGACTTCGCCGAAACTGTAGGCATCGCCCAGTTGCCAGTCTCCGAACTCCTTTTCCGTGTAGGACAAACCTCTATCACAGTCGAGAACGCCGGTCCTGAAAGCCGCCTCGACGTTTGGACCCTTGACGGTAAGAGCGTACTGTCGGCCATATTCAACGACACCTATACCATAGAGCGCCCGCGGCTCGGCAAAGGTGTCTTCATCTTCAAAATCAATAACTCAACCTTTAAAGCCTCTCTCTGATACCAATGAAAAAACTTCTACCATTATGCCTCGCGGCCTTGGCAATAACCTCTCTTAAGGCCGAAACGAAAGTGATGCGCATCTACTTCGGCGACGGCACCTCGCAGACCATCACTATCGAGAACGTACAGAAAATAGCATTCGAGGACCAGGGCGAAATCATCACCGACCGTATGGTGGATATGGGCCTCTCCGTTAAATGGGCTTCCTACAACGTCGGTGCTTCCGTGCCCGAGGGTTACGGCAACTTCTACGCCTACGGCGAGATAGAACCCAAAGATGAATACCGCTACGAGAACTACGTTTGGCGTTATCCGGACTATAACGACTGGGACTGTGACGAATGGGAGAAATACTTCAAGCTCGGCGCCACCATCACCGGCACGCAGTATGACGTGGCCCACATGAAGTGGGGCGACAAGTGGAGGATGCCTACCCGCGCCGAGTGGAACGAACTTATCGACAACTGTTCCTTTACATGGACCGGCATCAACGGCGTTACAGGTATCCTCGCTACCTCGCAAATCACAGGCAACTCCATCTTCTTCCCCGCCGCCGGCAATATGGTGGACGAAAAGCACACCCACGATCAGCTCGGCTGCTTCCTCTGGACCGCCACCGAATATGAACAGTCGGACATCTCGCAGGAATGCCGCAACTACCGCGCCAACCTCGACGCCACCAACCATGCCGCAAACGGTTATGACTATCCCGAAGTTGGCTTCAATGTCCGTGCTGTGTACGGCGATGTTCCAGCGCCCGAGAAACCGCAGTACAAGGTGCCCGATGACTCGCAGATGGTAGACCTCGGCCTCTCCGTGAAATGGGCTCCCTTCAACATCGGTACCGACTCAGACACACGCACCGGCGAGTTCATCTGCTGGGGCGAACTGTTGCCCAAACAGTACACCCACTCCTATAACTACAAGTTCTACGACGCCTACAACGACACCTACGAGGACATCGCCGACCAGATTTCCGATACGGAATATGACTGCGCCAAATACCTGTGGGGCAACGGCTGGCGCCTCCCGACCAAAGAGGAGTTCGAGGAACTCGTGACGCGTTGCACCTGGACCGTCTCCTCAAGCGGTTACACCGTGACCGGCCCGAACGGGAACTCCATGTTCCTTCCGGCCTGCGGCTTCATGACCTACAAAGGTGCTCCGCGCTCTTCCTACGAATCGGGCTATTATATGTGTGGCGACGCCGACACGCGCGTGCGTCCCAACGGCGAAAAAATGCTCAGCAACTGCGTGGCACTCAAGTTTACACGTACGGGCTACACCCTGAACGCCCCGGTGGTGGATTATTTCTCCAAAGCCGGCGGCATACAGGTGCGTCCCGTTCATGAATAATCGATTTTTTACGCCGGGGAGGAGATGCCGTGCTTCGGTGTCCCTTTTCCGGTGACTTAGCTAAGAACCAAATAATTAACCTATGAATAGACTTACTTCGACATTATTATGTGCGGCGTTGTCGCTGGCGGGTAGTACCCTAATGGCGCAGACCACCATCTTCGACCTCAGCTCGCGTGACGGGTTCACGCAGTGCACGCAGGAGTGTCTGCGCTATGACCGCGACAACCAGGTCTGGTCATGGAGCAACTATCGCAGTGCCCTCCAGATGTATCATTATAGTGTAACGGAACCATACTATGACGATTATCTCGTGACCCCCGAACTTCCCCTCGAAGCCGGTTCGCTCTACCGCGTGACCCTCTCACCCACAGCCTACAGCAGCGGCAAGACAGGACATATTAAGATTGGTTGCGGCCAGGGTGCAGATCTCGAATCGTATAACATAGTCGGTGAGATAGATAACATCCCGTATGTCTCGAACATGGATGATGCCGAAGAGCGCACCGTTGAGTTCAATGTGCCCGTGAGCGGTAATTACAAGCTCTTTATAGAGGGTGTGGGCAACGGCCTCTACATTGGAGGCACCACTATCCGGAATGTAGGAACATCGACCGTTCCCATGGCAGTGTCCGACCTTTCCGTGCTTCCCGACCCGGCAGGGGCCGCAAGCGCGATGATTATGTTCACGATGCCCGACAAGTCGGTGAGCGGCACGGCCCTCGACGGTCAGATGAGCTACCGTATCTACCGCAACGATGCCGAGACAGCCGTCAAGACCGGCCGCGCAAACGCCGGGGAACAGGTGTCTTGGACCGACACTTCCGTTCAACCCGGAGTCGTGACTTATTCAGTGGAGATAGTCAGCGGCCAGGAGACGAGCGCCCGCGCTTCCGTATCCTCGTTCGTCGGCCTTGAAACCCCGAATGCCGTCACAGACCTTACTCTGGCAGAGGGCGAAGGGGGCTACACACTCTCATGGACAGCCCCGGCCAAAGGTATCCATGATGCCCTCATCGACCCCGCGTCGCTCCGTTATGACGTGGTAAGAATGGTCGACGGCGCTGCCGACGCTTCCTTCTCAAACCTCACAACCACCTATTATATAGATAATTACATAGTCGAAGGCCTGCACCGCATACAGTATTCCGTAACGGCCAGGATAGGGGAGAACGTTTCCGAATCCGCCCTTACCGAGATTCTCACGGTAGGTAACGCCATGATGCCATTCGCATGGTCGTTCGCCGGCGCCAGCTTCGGTGATATGCAGACAGAGATTGTCAGCGGCACCCACAATTGGGAAGCGATTGCATCCAAGCATGACCAAGGGCCGCAGGCCGACCCGGTCGACAACGACGGCGGTATGGCTTTCTACAATACGTGGAATGCTCCGCGCGGCGAGTCGGCACGGCTGATGACACCGCCCTTGGTTTATACGGCTGGCGATAGCCCGATAATCGAATTCTATATCTGTCACCACTCGATGGGTAATGATAAACTCTCAGTTCAGGTTTCAAGCGACGGCGGGGAATGGAACAACGTTCCTGACGCCGAAGTGACAGTAACAGGAAGTCCTGCCGGATGGACCAAATATTCCTTCCCGCTCTCTGCTGCCATCGCCGAGGGTTGCACTTCGTTCCGCGCAGCTCTGCTTATTACAAGTGCATACGGTGCCAATACGCTCGTCGACGCCATCCGCGTATTCTCGCTCAAGGACAAAGACCTCTCCGTGACGCTCGTTTCCGCGCCCGAGGCTGTTGTCTCCGGAAACGACATCGTGCTGAAATACAATGTGGCTAACAACGGGAAGAATACCGTGGCAGCTTCAGACTATACACTGGAAATGACTACGGACTATCCTGCCGCCATCCTGCTTCCCGAAACCGTCGAAATCCCCTCGATGGACACGCAGGAGGTTGAAGTTACCGTTCCCCTTACAGCCATCGAGACACTCGGCAATCAGCAATACAGCTTTGCCCTCAAGGTGAACTATGCCGGCGACCAGGCTGCGGACAACAACTCCTCCGCAACTTCGCCCGTGCAGGTATCCTTCCTCGAGAAAGAGGCTCCCGCCAACGTAACGGCCAATCTTGAGAATGACGGCTCGATAACCGTAAAATGGGATGCTGTGGCAGACGCCGCTTATGTGACCTACAAGACGGCTACCTCGTTCGAGGGACTCGAAGAGGGAACCACCGACACGTTCGACGGCTGGACTTCGCTTGACCTCGACGGCAAGGACGGCGGTACTTACTACACTACATCGGGAAGCGCCTTCAAGGTTGTCAAGCCCTCAAGCACTCCCAAGGGAACGGACGGCGAGAAGTGCATCGGCCTTACCCTCCCCGCCAACGCACAACAGGACGACTGGCTGATTTCGCCGCTCGCCGAGTGTCCCGAAGGCGCAACCATGACGCTTGCATTCGACATCGCGACCCGCCAGTTCACGAGCTACTATTATTATAACTTCGACGTTGTTTACGCTACCGGCGAATATGACGCAGCCAACCCCTCCGCGGCTTTCACACACTTGGTGAAGAGCATGGAATCCAACCACTACAACGGAGAGTTCCGCGACAACGAGAACTTCGTGCGCCTGACCTTCGACAATATTCCCGCCGAAGCCAAATATGTGGCCCTCCACTTCAAGACTAAGACCACCGTCGCATCGGCAGTGTGGATCGATAATATCACCCTCTCGGAGGACAATCTGCAGCCGCTGCTCGGCTATAACATCTACGAAGCCGACGACTCCAGGCTGAACGGCGAACTCCTCCCTGTGGAGAGCGTTTCATACCTGGTAGAGAACCTTGTACGCGACAACGGGCGCCGCTTCTTCGTGACGACGGTTTATCCCGGCGGCGAAGGCACACCCTCCGACATCACAAGCCCCGTTACCGCCATCGAGCAGTTCGAGGCCGAGAAGATGAACGTAATCGTCACCGGCGACGGCATAATCTTCAGCGGCGTGACAGTTCCCGTAACGGTTTATGACATCTCGGGGCGCACGGTAGCCACTCTGCGTGAGGACGGCCTGTTGCGCACCGCCCCGGGCGTCTATGTCGTGAAAGCCGGCAACAGCGCCCGCAAAGTGATGGTCAAGTAACACTCCTTGTTTGAAGAAAAGGCGAAGCCGTAAGGCCGAGCCAACTGGCAAAAGTCCAACATAGCCAAGCCCCGCAGCCGGAAATCCGTGCCGCGGGGCTCTTTTTCATGCAATGGAGAAGATGATACCTCCGCGCAAACTTCTATAAATCTTATAGCTCTGATAGACTTGCCTGCTCATCAATTCTAAAAAAGAGCTCCGGCGAAAGTTGGCCGGGGCTCTTCTTGTTTCTTTGTCGGAAGCCGCTTGATTAGCAGGGGAGGGCTTCGTTTGTTTTGTGGACGGCGGCTGCGCTCTTGGCGAAGAGTACGCGCTCCTCGTCGTTGAGGTCAAGCTCGATGATGCGTTCGATACCGTTTTTGCCTATGATGGCGGGTACGCCGATGCAGAGGTCTTTTTCGCCGTATTCACCTTCGAGCAGGCAGGAGCAGGGAATCATGGCCTTTTCGTCGTGGATGATGGCTTCAGCCACTTCAGCTGCGGCTGCGCCGGGAGCGTACCATGCCGATGTGCCGAGCAGCTTTGTAAGTGTGGCGCCGCCAACCATTGTGTCGGCAACCACTTTCTGCATTGTCTCCTCGTCGAGCAGTGTGGTGGCGGGGACTCCGCGGTAAGCGGCAAAGCGCTTCATCGGAATCATGGTGGTGTCGCCGTGGCCGCCGATTACGAAGCCTTCGACCTCGTTGGGGTTGGCGCCCAGAGCCTGGCTAAGATAGTATTTGAAGCGGCTGGAGTCGAGCGCGCCACCCATACCGATAATGCGGTTTTTGGGCAGACCGGAGATACGGTGGATGAGGTAAGTCATCGTGTCCATGGGGTTGGATACGCAGATGATTACGGCGTTGGGGCTGTGGGCCAGCACGCTTTCGGTCACTTGTTTAACGATGCCGGCGTTTACGCCGATGAGCTCTTCGCGTGTCATACCCGGTTTGCGGGGAAGGCCGGAGGTGATGATCACCACGTCGGAGTCGGCAGTTTTGGAGTAGTCGTTTGTCACGCCGATTACGCGGGTGTTCATGTCCAGAAGGTTTGCTGTCTGCATCATATCCATGGCTTTGCCTTCGGATACGCCTTCTTTAATATCGATCATTACTACTTCGTCGGCCACGCCGCGCACGGCCATGACGTTAGCTGCGGTTGCGCCTACGTTGCCGGCGCCTACAACTGTTACTTTTGACATTGCTTTTAACTTAAATGTTTGGATAATATATTGATGTTCAGTCTGTTATCAAAGTTGTAATTTATAGTGGAACGTTCCGGAGAAACCTTTCGGCCATACATCCCGGAAATCTTTTGCAAAATTACAATTAATTTTGTACAAGAGCAAAATTGTTGCCTTAAACTTTTCAGGGTGCGGTTTCGGGGTTCACCGGAAATTCCGTGTCCTCTTTGTGGCGCATCAGTTGCCAGGAGTTGAAGAGATTCTGCCAGATGATGTATGCCGCCATGCCGATGGAAGACAGCGGGTCGAGGTAAGTCAGCGCGAGCCAGACGCCGAGAACGGTGTTCTTCTGTCCGAAACTCTGTCCGGCCGATACCTTGTCGCCGAACTTTCCGCCCAACCAGCGTCCTGCCTCGAACTGCACGAGGCAGACAACCAGGGCTCCCAATGCCAGAAGAAGCATCGGCACCACATTCTGCGCCGAATAATTCTTTATGGCGAAGCTGACGCAGTTGCCGACTACTATGAAGAGAGAGAAAGCCCAGATGTAGAACGAGAGCGCCTGATGGTTGGCTATTACATGGTGCGCCTTCGGAGCCAGTTTTTTGAGCAGGAAAGCCACGGCCATAGGGCAGAGCAGCAGCGGGAAAACCTTGCGGCAGATGAGCCATGCCGACTCGAAGAAGGTCAGCTCGGGGTGCGTGCCCACGGCGGCGAGTACCAATGGTCCCACGAGTGCCACGAAGATGTTGCATACCAGTTGGTAAGAAGCCACGAACTTAAGGCGTCCCCCAAGCAGCGACGTGATTACGGGAGCCGCCGTGGCTGTGGGTATGAAGACGCAAAGCATTGTTCCGCCGGCGACGGTGTCACCCAGCGGAAGGAGCGCAAAGTAGACCGCTGCCGCTATGAGCATCTGTATGGCAAGCAGCTCGAAATGTTCCTTGCCGACTTTCAGGTCGCTGAATTTCAACCTGCAATAAGGGATACAAAGCATCACGAAGATGAGATATGGCGAAATCCACTCCAGGTATCCCATCCACGGATAGAACACAGCACCGAGTACCATCGATACCGGCATTACCAGATTTTTAGCATGTGCTCGGCTAATCATTTTAAGCAAGAATTAAGGACGCTGGGATGCTCACCTCCGGCTCGGTTATAGGTAGTTGGCTAAGATAGTTAACATAGCTAAGTTGGCAAAGCCATTGGCAGTCAGCTAAGATAGCTAAGAATAAAAAAGCAAAGGGAGTCCTGAAGCGTCCTGATTATCGGATTGTCAGTCTATCTGTTCGAGAAGGCGTAACAGGGTGTGGAAGGTGCTCTGCGGGGCATTCTCCCAGAAGCCTTCGTATTGCTCAAGGTTATGTCCGCTGCCCGGCGTGTCGCTGATAGCACGCACTATGACGAACGGCACGCCTTCGCGCAGGCAAGTCTGCGCTATGGCACCCGATTCCATGTCCACGCCAAGCGCGTCGGGGAAATGCACCTTTATCTCCACTACCTCTTCCGGTTTGCAGATAAACTTATCGCCGGAGCAGAGCAGACCGAAATGCACCTTTCCGCCGGTGAGCACTTCGCGGGCTTTCTCCACCGTGCGGCGGTCGCACTCCATGCGTGCCGGAAGTCCGCAGGCCGCACCGTATTCCGTCTCCGGGCCGCACCATACGTCGTGGTAAGCCACCTCGTCGGCAACCAGCACGTCGCAAATGCCGGTCTTAATGTCGGCTCCGCCACACACACCGGTATTGATTACCATGTCCGGACATTCGGCGCGGATGAGGGCATAAGTGGAGAGGGCGGCGTTCACCTTGCCGATGCCGCAAAGTACCACTACTACATCGTGGTTGCCAAGACGCCCTTCGGTCACTTCCTTGCCGTCGATGCTACGCGTTTTCTTGTCCATGATAAGCGGGAGAAGCAGTGCCAACTCCTTCTCCATCGCCACTATAATAGCTATCTTCATTGTCGTTACACGTTTTGACACTGCAAAATTACCGCTTTTTTTCGTCACGCACAATATTTGGCAGCCGCGAATTTGCGGATTCCATAAATAATTGTTAATTTCGCAATTGAATATACTTGAATCAGCAAACATCATGAAGACTATAAAGATATGGAACGACGCGCCGTCTGACCGTCAGTTACAAGAGATAGCCCGCGACCTTCGGGCCGGCCAGACCATGATATGGCCCACCGACACTATGTATGCGCTTGCCTGCGACGCCCTTAACCCGAAAGCCATCGATGCCATCTGCCGCCTCAAAGGCATCAATCCCGAGAAGCAGACGCTTTCGATAGTATGCGCCGACATTGCCGAGGCGGCGAAGTATGGGCGCCTTGACAACGACATCTTCATGATGATGCGCCGCAACACTCCCGGACCGTTCACCTTTATCTGCCGCGCCGCCTCCACGTTGCCACGCGCTTTCAAAGGACGCAAGAGTGTTGGAATACGCATCCCGGCCTGCGGGACCGACCTCGCCATAGTGCGCGAACTCGGCAATCCCATTCTCACCACTTCCGTAGAGGCGCCGGACGACGATTACATGAGCGAACCCTCGCTGCTACTCGACATCTATGACGGCCGGGTGGACATCCTGCTTGATGCCGGGCGCCGTCCCGCCGTCCTATCCACGGTAGTGGACTGCACCGGCCCGGAAATCGAAATTACCCGCCAGGGGGAAGGGGAACTCGCCTGACCGACTCTCCCGTATAAAGCCGCTTTCTCGTAGCCATCTCGGCTAACCGCGACGATAAAAAGAAAACCTCCGCGAGGCGTGGGCCTTTGCGGAGGTTTATTGTCAGTGAAGCAAAAACTTATTTGCGGAATTTGAGGGTCTTGTTGCCGCTTACTGCGATGTAAAGGCCTTCGGCAAGCTGTTCAAGGCTTACGTTGCCGGCTTCGGAGGTAAGTACCTTCACGCCTGTCAGCGTGTAGATTTCTACACGCGCCGGAGCTGTGAGCGTAGCCGTGGCGGCTTCGTAGGTGAGTTCGCCGTTGGCTTCCACACCCGAAATTCCCTGTCCTTTCTTACGCACTATCGCGCATACCCAGATTTCACCGTTGTCATCGGCGTCTTCGGCCTTGATAACGTAATCCGCGGGGATACGGTTGTTGGGGAAGCCTCTCATCAGGCAGTATGACTCAACTTTATAATTCTTGGCTATTTCCTCTGAATTTACAGTAACGCGGAGATGAGCGATGTCGCCTGCGTAACCGGTGAACTCGCGTTTCTGAGTTCCATCGGTCTGGAGGATTACAACTTCGCCGAGCGGTGAGGTAGTAACCTGGCCGGATTCGTCGAGTTCCCAGGCGTTGTTGCCGCGGACAACGAAGATGGGGTGTTCATCGTCGACTGTGAACACACCTTTGAAGAGGAGGTTCTCCTGGGCGATGTCGGTGGCTGTGAAAGTGTAAGTTTCACCCTCAATGCGGGTACCCTGGCCGTCGAGAACGCCGGGATAATAAAGTTCTATGTGGTCGAACTTATAACCGTGGTTGGCCTTCGGGAGGAGTTTGACTGTCATGCCGGTGGTGGCCTCGAAGGAGCTTACCACTTCGCCGTTGACTTCAAATTTCATTTCGCCCATAATTTGGTGGCGCTCGTCGTCGATCGATGAGCCTCCGGAAACCTGGCAGGGAACGTATGAAAGGGCGTCGATGGTGGTGCGTTCGTCAACTATTACATAAACGCTGCGCCCGGAGCACTCCACGTCTTTGCCGTTGACGCGCACGTAGCTGTAACGGGCAGCGCCCGTCTTGAGATAAACCTGTACGAAGTTGCCTTTTGTAACCTCGTTGACAGTTTTGTTTTCGAGCACTTTAACCACGATGTAGCGCTGTTCGGCATCGCTGTAGACCGTCTCGTAGAACTTGATGTAGTTTTCATCGCCGTTGGCAACTACTATCACGTTACCCTCCGAGGGGTTCTTTTCGGTGATTGTAAGGGCCACGTTCACGGTGTTGACCTCAGCGTCCTTGAGGTAGATGGTATAATTGCCTTCACCCTTGGTAACGTCGGCGGCTGCGGATTCCCTCACAGCCAGGGAGAGGAGGTCATAGCCGGCGGCGGGAGCTACGGTTATTTCATCGTAGGTACGGACGTTGATAGAGTTGGCGCTTTCCACTTGCTGGCCGTTTACGCGGAGTGTGAACTGTGCGGGATCGCCTGCGAAGTTGACTGTCGTAGCCACGGGGGAACGGCGCGAGCGTATCTGGATGTAACCTCCCTCGGATGCCGTCACGTTGTAGGCTCCCTGGCCGTTGGCCTGCACTGCGTCGCCGTTGTAGGTCACTTCGGTGAGCTGGTAGCCGTCATTGGCTTTGATGGAGAGTGCGTTGGTGAAGGAGGAAGAGCTGAGGGTGTTCACGCCGTCGGCGAGCGTTATGACATTGCCGCGGCCGCCCTTGTCGGTGAGGGTGATGGCAGCTGCGTTGTCAACGTCGACGGTAACGCCCTGAACGCTGCGTTCGCCGCTGACCATAACGAGAGCCGGGGAAGTACCGTTGGCGTCCGGAACTATGCGGAACCAGTTTTCGGTGTCGTCGCTCGGGTTGGTTTCCATACCGTTGGAGCCGAAGAGGTATTTGAAGGCCGTGCCGGGGCGCGGGGAGACTGTAATCTTTTCGCCCTGTTTGCCGGTGAGTGTGGCTTCTGTGCCGGTCAGTTTCTCAACGGTGCCGTCGCGACGTGTGAAATAGAAGGAGTCGAGGCCGGCTCCCCCTTCCACGGCCTGGACTGTTACTTCGCAAGCGAGGCCTTCGGTTTCAACTACGAAGTTGTCGCCGTTTTCAACTAATATCTGGTAACCGACCGAGCCTTCCCAGCCTATGGGGTTGACTGTCTCGCCGTTGTTTGTTACTTTGAGGATTTTCCCGCCTTCGACGGGAGTGAAGACAAGGGGGTTGGCTTCTTCATAAATAATGAAGTCGGTCTTTGTGCGGCCGATGGTCAGCGTCTGTGCCCCCTTGTCGCTTTCGCGGTACTGGAGCACGGCTGAAAGGTTCTTGGCATAGTCTGCCGTGATGGAGAACCGGATGGCGTTTGAAGCTGCGCGGAGCGTGAGGATGGCACCGTCATAGTCGGGGATAGTGTTCTTGAAGAGGAAGGCACCGTCCTCGGTGGTGCCTTCGATAGCGGCACCGGTGCTTTGGATCTTCAGAGAGGCTACCTCAAAGCCGGCGTTGGGGATTATGCGCATGTCGGCGCCCGAGGGTGCCGAGTACATGCCCCAGCTGTTTTTCTCGACTGTTTTCCAGGCGTCGCCGTCTTTGTAGTCGAAAGCGAAGGAATTGTCAGGAACGGTGATTCCCTCACCCTGCGTGATGAGGTTGAATTGTACGGTAGGAGTGGTCTGCTGGCCTGAACCGGAGGTCACTACGTCCACTTTCATGCTGTTGGCCGACGGGCCCGTCTTCAGGGTGGGATTCTCGGCAGAGGACAACTTCACACAAGAGAACTTTTCCGAATGGAAAGTCATCGACAGCAACGATGACCAAAAAACCTGGTTATGGTCAGAAGACGGTATGCCCTCGCCGGTCTATTATCAGTATCACTCCGCTAATCAGGCGGACGACTGGTTTATCTCTCCGGAAATAACGATTCCGGCCACAGGTACATACTTAATGCGCTTTGTAGTAACAGGTGCAAGTTACGGCGAGTCGCTCGACGTCTATATGGGCAACGCGGCCACCGTGGAGGCCATGACTATCGAAGGGCCGAAAATGACCGATATCAAAGGTAACCTGACTCCCGGATACATGCTCGCTGACTTTAATGCCGGCGACAGGACTTACATCGGTTTCCACTGTGTCTCTCCCGCGGACAAATGGAGACTCTATCTGAATTCCGTAGAGCTCGTAGCCGTAGAGAATCCGTGTGACATCGGAGTAAGCGAAATTCTTTCCCCCATATCCGGCGAAGGTCTCGGCCTGGAGGATATTAAAGTGAAAATCAAGAATTACACCGACATTCCGGTCGATGGTTTCGATGTGTGCTATACCATCAACGACGGAACACCGGTAACCGAGCATGTTTCGCAGACACTTGCAGGCAATGCCGAAATGGAGTACACCTTTACAGCGAAGGGTGATTTCTCCACTCCCCGCGGGAAATATGACATCAAAGCCTACACCGTTCATGAGGGCGACATTTCAGAAACCAATGATGCCGCAACTCTCAAAGTGATACATGTGGCTCCCGCCGGTGTCCCCTACATCATGGGATTTGAGCCTGACGACGATACATCGAACTTCATCTACCTGAATCTCAACAACGATGACGGCGACTGGAGCGTAGGCACCAACTCGTTCTTCTCCCAGTTCTCACGCACGGGCGACGGATACATTGCCTATAACTATAACCGCGACAACGCCGGCGACGACTGGGTATTTATCGACCCGTTAGAGGTTGAAGCCGGGAAACTGCTCATGAAGTTCTGGTATTCCGCTACGGAGAATCACACCGAGCGTATGCGTGTCTGCTGGGGCAACGCACCCACCCCGGAGGCTATGACAAACACTATCGTTGACCTCAACGAAATTTCAAACGAGCATTTCGAAGAGTGTGCGGCCCTGCTTGATATTCCGACTGCGCAAAAGATATTCATCGGCTTCTATTGTTACAGCGATAAGGACGAGAACTGGCTCATAGTCGATGACCTGAGTATCGAGAGCGTAAATCCTTCGAGCTTCGATGTCTCTGCCGGACAGTTCTCCGGCGTTAATGATTTCTACCGCGCGCCTAACCGCCGCGATGTAACAGTGGCTGTGGTAAACAACGGTATAACTGAAAACAGCATAGATGTTACCCTTTATGTCGATGGAAATCAGGTGGCTTCACGCAGCGTGAACGTAAACCTTCTTTCTCACAAAAACGTAACCTTCGAGAATGTCCTTACGAATCTCGGAAACGGACGACACACGGTAAAAGCAGAGGTGTCGCATCCTTCGGACAATGACCTTACCAATAACAGCGTAGAGAAAGAGTTCTATGTCGTGGAACAGGCTCCTGCCATTATATATGACTTCGAGAACGGCGAATTCCCCGAGTCACTCACCTGGCGCATCGAGGATTCCAATACCCTCGCTCCGGGCGCTGCCGAGATGTTTGACGAAAACGGGGTAGGCTTCGTAGAACTCAGCACCCACTACCTTATGGGTGAATGTGCGCTTGCCCTGTCGTCATGGTTTGACTCCGACGGCAGCTGCGACCGTTACCTCGTTATGCCGGAAGTGACACCGGCCGACGAGAACTGCTACTTCATCTTCGAGGCCAACTCGATGAGCACTACCGAGTTCGAAAAGTTCAACGTCGAGGTATCGACGGGAGATGATTACTGGGTGGATTACAATGCGGTACTCTCTGTTCCCTCTGCAAGCGAATACTCCACTACTTACGGTATCTCGCTGGCTCCCTATGCCGGCAAGCCTATTTATGTGGCAATCCACCAGAAGACCAACGGCGGCGTTGCCCTCATCCTCGACAACCTCGGAATGTACGGCAACTTCACGGAAATCAGCGGCATCAGTGACATCACCTCAGACGCAGGTTTCTCCATCTCCACGGAAGGCGGTATCCTCGGAATCGCCGGTGATTTCAACCGCGGCGCAGTCTATACCATCGGCGGCGTCAAGGTAATGGACATTACCGCACCGCAGACCGACCTCAACACCCTCGGCCGCGGCATCTACATCCTGAACATAGACGGACGCAGCATCAAGCTCGCCCTCTGATACAAACTCTGACATAAGCAAGACCGGGACAGCGTGGAACCTCCTCTTTGTCCCGGTCATTTCTTTATTTTGTAAGGAATGGCTGAACTTTAGGCTATTGGACGAGGTTTATTTTACGGGGCCGATATCTCTTTACGGCCATTAAGTATAGTGATATGACAAAGTTTATTTCATGGAATGTCAACGGGCTACGCGCCGTCTGCAAAAAAGGGTTTCCGGAGATTTTCGAGCAGCTCGACGCAGATTATTTCTGCCTTCAGGAGACGAAGCTAAGTCCCGGCGTTTTCAACCTCGAATTTCCGGGCTACGAGTCGTTCTGGAACTATGCCGAGCGGAAGGGTTACTCCGGAACGGCTATCTTCGCGCGCCGTAAACCTCTCGACGTCAGCTATGGCATGGGAATAGAGGAGCATGACCGCGAAGGGCGCGTCATCACCCTCGAAGCCGAGGAGTTTTTTCTGGTGAACGTCTACACCCCGAACTCTCAGATGGGACTCGCGCGCCTCGCTTACCGGCAAGAGTGGGACCGCGCTTTTATGGAATATGTCACGGCACTCGACCGCAAGAAGCCGGTGATAATATGCGGCGATTTCAACGTGGCCATCTCTGACCTCGACCTTTCGGAACCGGCCAAAGACCGAGGCCTCGCCGGTTCTACCGACGAGGAACGCGACACATTCTCGCAACTTCTCGGAAGCGGATTCGTGGACACCTTCCGCCACTTCAATCCCGACGCCGAGGGACAGTACTCATGGTGGAGCTACATGAGGCAAAGCCGGCAGCGCAACCGAGGCTGGCGAGTGGACTATTTCCTGCTGAGCCGCAAACTCCTGCCCGCGCTAAAGGAAGCCAAAATCCTCCGCGACATAACCGGCTCCGACCACTGCCCCGTAGAAATTGCTCTCGACTTGAAAGGGCAGTGATGTCAGAAATCCGTATCGTCGAAGACGTGGCCTTCTATATGGGCTATGTATGCAAGCGGAATTGTACGTCGGTCGGTAAGAATGAGCAAACCATCCGTCGGGTCTATTTTCTTAATCTTCCCGCAGATTTGTTTGTAACATCCTCCATGCTTTAGCGCATCGGGTTGGAAATGAGTAATTGTTATGACGGCCTCTTTTTCAAGGGCATAGTGCAATTTGCGGGATAGTTTCTCCGATTCGGCGGGGGAGAGTTCATGCTTGGCGGACGTTAGGCGCGCCGTTTCGGCTATGGCGTCGTCGTGGCCGGTGAGGGCGGCGAAGGGGGCGAACTGTGCCGCACGGTTTTCCATTGGCATCGGGGTGCGTGTCTCGCTTACGTGGTGGGGAAGATTGATTATGTCGTCGTACTTACTCATGGTGGCCTCCTATCTGCTTGTTGCGTTCGCGTTGCGTGGCGCCGTCTGAGTAATTCAGCCCTTTCAGTATGGCGTTTTTGCCGAAACTCTTCTTGATGTTAAGAATGGCTTCCTGCCGGCGACGTTCGCGGGCAAGTGCTTCTTTCTCAGCCTTTTGGCGGCTTTTCATTTCCCCGTAATCGGTGAAAAGGTCGAGCTGCACGGTACGGTACCGGGCTTTTGATTGCTCTTCGCCAACGAGATGGTTGATGGACAAAGTCAGTCGGCGCACAAGAAGGACGGGATTTATTATGCGGTCGAAGAGTTCGGCTGTTTTCGCTATAAGGATATTTGCCGATGATGTGGGCTTATCGAGGTTAATTGTTCCGTGGGAATGTGCGGGAACGCGGCGTCCGTAATAGTCGGTGGTTATCTTCCCTTTGTAGCGGGAGCGGATGGCGGGGTCGGTCAGCGACTCTATGTCGTAGCCTACGGTGAGGACGAGCTGGTCGGTTACGAGCCGTTTGTCGATGAGTTCGAGCGAAACGCTGTCGGCCATTTCGAGCACCACATTGCGTGCCTTATACCACTCGTACGGGCATTGCAAGACCTGGCCGCTGCTGATGCTTTTGGTTTCAGGGCGATAAGATTTCACCAAATCCATTGTCACCGGTTCCCAGCCCCAGGCGTGGTCGATGAGCAACTCCGCGTTCACTCCGAAGAGTTGGTAAAGCAAATCCTCGTTGCGCAGGGAACAGCGCGCTATGTCGCCCATTGTGAGAATGCCGAACGGGGCGAGTTTTTCGGCTATGCCCCGGCCGACGCGCCAGAAATCCGTGAGCGGAAGATGGTCCCACAATTTGTGGCGGTAGCTCATCTCGTCGAGTTCGGCTATTCGCACGCCATCCCTGTCGGGCGGCATTTTCTTGGCCACTATATCCATCGCTATCTTGCAGAGATACAGGTTTGTGCCTATTCCTGCCGTGGCCGTGATTCCGGTTTCCCGGAGCACTTCGCGAATTATCTTTATGGCCAGCTCGTGAGGCGTCAGTCCGTAGGTCTTGAGGTAGGAGGTCACGTCGATGAATACCTCGTCGATGGAATAGACGTGTATGTCTTCGGGGGCTATGTAGCGTAGGTAGATTTTGTAAATGCGGGTACTGTATTCAATGTAACGGGCCATTCTCGGCGGCGTCACGAGGTAGTCTATCGCGAGTTCCGGATGCTTGTCAAGGACAGTTTTGGAATAACTTTTTCCCTGGCGGCCGCGGCGTGTATTGGCTTCCCCGACTTTTTGAATGACCTCGAACAAGCGTGGGCGACCACCGGTGCCGTACTGCTTCAAAGCGGGGGAGACGGCAAGGCAGATGGTCTTTTCGGTGCGCGACGCGTCGGCGACCACAAGGCAAGTGTCGAGCGGGTCGAGACCGCGTTCCACACATTCCACCGATGCGTAGAAGCTTTTCAGGTCAATGGCTATGTATTGTCGCCGAGTGTCCATGAGGGTCAGGGATTTCTTTCGGGGAAATAAGGGCTGAAAGGACTTTAGGGTCACGGAATTGCCGGCATAGCTATTTAGCTAAGACGCCGTGGGCATTTTTTTGGCGTCCTTACGGGCACGGTTTGTCGGCGCCTGAGGAGCAGCAGGATTTCTTCTGCTTGCGGGATTTTTCGGGCTTTGTACAGCGTTCGGAGAGGGCGCATCCGGGACACCCGGACGTCTTTCCTTTGGCCATTTTTACAAATTTTACTATTATCCAGATGAGGGCGGCGAGGACCAGCACGCCGGTCACTATGTATTGTATCAGGAGATTACTGTCCATTTATTTACTCTTTTGGTTGTCTGGCTTCTTAGCCGCAGGTTTGGCTGTTTTCTGCGGAGCCTGCTGTGCCTCGATGCGGATATTGGAGTTATCGCGCAGCACGGTGAGCGAGAGTTCCTTCACCATGGTTTTCAGTTGGTCGAGGAAGGTCTTTGCGTCGTAACTTCCGCGCTCTATCTGGCGCAGTTTCCCCTCCCAGATGCCGGTAAGTTTCGCGCTTTTGAGCAGTTCGTCGCGGATAGTGGCGATGAGGTTAATGCCGGCCTCGGTGGCGCGGATGCTCTTCCGTTTGCTCTCGATATATCCCCGGCGGTACAACACCTCTATAATTGCTGCACGTGTTGACGGGCGTCCTATGCCGTTGGCTTTCAGTGCTTCGCGAAGCTCCTCTTCCTCCACGTTGGCACCGGCTGTCTCCATGGCTTTCAGCAAGGTCCCCTCGGTGTAATACTTCGGCGGCTGGGTGGTCTTCGGGGCTATGCGGGGAGTGTGTGGACCCGATTCCCCGACGGTGAACTGCGGGAGGATAGTGTTCTTATCGTCGTCATTATCCGTAGCCTTCTTGTCGTGGTTATAGACGGCTTTCCATCCCTCCTCGAGAATCACCTTCCCGGAGGTCTTGAAGTCGAATTTACCCGCTTTCCCCTTTACGGTTGTCTGCTCGAAGGTGCAGTCGGGGTAGAAAACGGAGATGAATCGGCGCGCTATTATGTCGAAGACCCGTGTTTCGGTTTCCGAGAGCGGGGGCAGCGGCTGCCCTGTAGGGATAATGGCATGGTGGTCGGTGACTTTGTTATTGTCGAACACCTTCTTGCTTTTGCGTAGCCTTGAACCGCGCAGTGGCGTAAGGAGGTCGGTATAGCCGTTCAGCGAGTTGAGGATGTAGCCGCACTTGGGGTAGATGTCGTCCGTAAGGTACGTGGTGTCCACGCGGGGGTAGGTCGTGACCTTCTTCTCGTAAAGGCTCTGGATGGTCTTCAGCGTGGCGTCGGCGCCGAGCCCGAACTTCTTGTTGCACTCCACCTGTAGCGACGTCAGGTCGAAGAGGCGCGGCGGATTCTCTTTCCCTCTCTTCTTCTGAACATCGGTAACGGTGAAGGGCTCATCCTTGAACTTCTCGATGGCTTCCTGTGCCTTCTCCTGCGTCTCGTAGACTTTTCCGGTGCCGGTGAAAAGCGTGTCGCGGTACATGGTGCGCAGCTCGTATGTGGTCTTCGGCACGAAGTTTTCAATCTCCTGCTGGCGTTGAACAATGAGGGCGAGGGTAGGGGTCTGCACCCGGCCTATGGAGAGGATGTTTCCTCGGCCGGGAGAGTATTTCAGTGTGTACAGGCGCGTTGCGTTGATGCCCAGGACCCAGTCGCCGATGGCGCGGCACAGGCCGGCGGTGTAGAGCGAGTCGAAGTCGGAGGCGGGACGGAGGTTGCGGAATCCCTCGCGTATGGCCTCGTCGGTAAGTGAGCTTATCCACAGTCGCTTCATCGGCTTGTTGCATTTGGCAAGCTGGAGCACCCAACGCTGTATGAGCTCCCCCTCCTGCCCGGCATCGCCGCAGTTTATCACCTCGTCGCTCTGTTCCACCAATTGGGAGATTACCGAGAACTGCCGTTTAATCCCCTCGTCTTCAATGAGTTTAATTCCGAACTTGGGAGGAATCATTGGGATGCTTCCGAGAGCCCACCGCTTCCACATCGGGGTATAGTCGTGCGGCTCCTTCAGGCAGCAGAGGTGCCCGAAAGTCCATGTCACGCAGTAGCCGTTTCCCTCGAAGTAGCCGTCGTGGCGCGAGGCGGCACCGAGGATAGAGGCTATGTCGCGGCCAACACTCGGTTTCTCGGTAATGCAGAGAATCATCCGTCAATTTTTTTGGCCTGTTCCCAGATTTCGTCCATCTCGCCGAGAGTCATCTCCTTGAGGGATTTGCCCATTTCCTTTGCTCTCTTTTCCAGGAAGTTGAAGCGGCGTATGAATTTGCGGTTGGTGTGGTCGAGGGCGTTCTCGGGGTTCACTCCGTAGAGACGTGCCGCGTTTACCACAGAGAAGAGCAGGTCGCCGAACTCCTCCTTCATCCCTTCGGGGTTTTCACCGTCTATTTCGGCCTGCACTTCGGAGACTTCCTCCTTCACCTTGTCCCAGACCTGCGAGCGTTCCTCCCAGTCGAAGCCCACGTTTGCGGCCTTTTCCTGTATGCGGTCGGCCTTGATGAGGGCGGGCAGGGCGTCGGGGACACCGCCGAGCACCGTCTTGTTGCCACCTTTTTCGCGGAGCTTGAGTTCCTCCCAGTTGCGTATAACCTGGTCGGCGTCGTCGGCCTTCACGTTTCCGTAGATGTGGGGATGGCGGTATATGAGTTTGTCGCACAGAGAGTTGCAGACATCGGCGATATCGAATTGCTCCTTTTCGGAAGCTATCTTGGCATAGAAAATCACGTGCAGCAACACGTCGCCGAGCTCCTTGCGGATGTTGGGAACGTCATCCTTTGCCAGTGCGTCGGCGAGTTCGAAAACCTCTTCGATGGAGTTGGGTCGCAACGATTCGTTGGTCTGCTTGGCGTCCCAGGGGCACTTTACCCGCAGAGTGTCCAAGATGTCGAGGAGCCGACCGAAGGCTTGCAATTTTTCTTCACGTGTATTCATATTTCGGTATATTATATGTATAACAGAGGTCTGATATATTTTTTGTCGTAAATTTTAGGCAAAGTTAGTCAGAATATCTGATTTTTTAGCTATCTTTGTAAGTTGAAATTAAAATATGGATAATAAAATCTTCGACAACAAGGACATCAGGAAGCTGCGCGGGCTGATAGAAGGCGCCCAGAACATAGTGCTGACGTGCCATGTGCGGCCTGACGGCGACGCCGTGGGTTGCACGCTCGGGCTGTCGCATCTTCTTTCGTCCCTTGGCAAACACACCGCCGTGGTGACTCCCGACATGCCGCCGCGTTCGCTCAACTTTCTCCCCGGAATGAAGGACCTCGTCCCGGCCACCAAATATCCTGACTACGCCACGAAGCTAATCGACGGAGCCGACCTCATCTTCTGCTGCGATTTCAATACCCCGTCGCGGCAGGACGCGCTGGCTCCGGCCATTACAGGTTCAAAGGCTAAAAAGGTGATGGTAGACCACCATGAGGGACCGGACAGTTTCTGCGACCTTACATTCTCCTTCCCGGAGATGTCGTCGGCCTCGGAGCTTGCCTTCCGCCTCATAGCGGCACTCGGCCTTTACGGAGAGATGGACCGCGATGCCGCCACCTGCATCTGCACCGGCATCATTACCGATACGCGCAACTTCTCGGTGAACTGCAGCAATCCGGAGACCTACGAGATACTGATGCGTCTTCTTGAGAAGGGGGTGGATAAACCTACCATAGTACGCCAGGCGCTCGAATTGGTTTCTTACGACTCGCTGCGGCTCCAGGCATACGCCCTCAACGACAAGTTGGAAGTGTTCCCGCAACACCATGCCGCCGTAATCACCATAACGCTCGACGAGCAGAAACGCTTCGGCTACGAGCGCGGCGACAGCGAGGGACTGGTCAACATACCGCTGAAAATACGAGGCGTTGTCTACTCCTTTTTCCTGCGCGAAGAGGAAGGGATGGTCAAGGTGTCGGCACGCAGCGTGGACGGATTCCCGGTGAACCGCATCTGCTCGAAATACTTCAGCGGCGGAGGCCACATAATGGCGGCCGGCGGCGAATACCGCGAGGGGGAACAGGAAGGGCGCCTCAAACGGTGCTACGACCGGCTCCTTGCTGCAATGAAGGAGTTCGACCCCGAAGTGAAGAAACTCTCTCCCGAGAAAATCACACGTACCTGAAAAGTAAGTGAACACTGACATGAAACTAACGATAAAACTACTCGGCCCGGCGCTCTCGCTCCTGCTTTTGGGCGCGGCCACGGCCTGCGAAGACAACCACAGCTACTCTGACTACCTCAACGAAGAGGAGAAAGCCACCAACTGGTTCATGGCCCAGCAGACCATCTGCCTCGATGTGCCGGAAGACTCCGTCAGCTTCGAGACCGGATCCGACGCTCCCTTCTACAAGATGGACGAGGACGGATTCATCTATATGCAGGTAATCAGCAAGGGCGACATGGACAACCGTCCCAAGAAAGGCGACATGGTCTACTTCCGCTTTATGCGCAAGAACCTGCAGCGGATGTACAAAGGGGAGGATGTTCAGTGGGAAGGCAATTCCAGCGTCGGAAGCGCCCTCGGCTCCACCAACTTTATCTTCGACGACATGCTCGTGACCTCCTCCTCGACTTACGGCCAGGGCATACAGATACCGCTGAAATACTTCGGCTACAATGCCGAGGTCAACCTCGTGCTACGCTCCTATTACGGCTTCACTACCGACCAGAGCGAGTGCCTGGCCTACATTTACAACATACGCTACTTCAAACCTGAATATTGACATTACAACAGGATATATAACCCATGGCATTGATAAAATCAATCTCCGGCATCCGCGGCACCATAGGCGGTGTTCCCGGCGAAGGACTCGGAGCCATAGATATAGTAAAATTCACGGCAGCCTACGGCACGTTCATAATGCGCGAAGCGGGCGTTGACCGCGGTACCGTTGTGGTGGGACGCGATGCGCGCGTCACCGGCGGAATGGTCTCCAGTCTCGTATGCGGCACACTCTCGGCCCTCGGCCTTGATGTAGTGAACCTCGGAATGGCTACAACGCCGACCACCGAAATAGCTGTCACGGAACACCATGCCCTGGGCGGAATCATCATAACCGCCAGCCACAACCCGGCACAGTGGAACGCCCTCAAGCTCCTCAACGCCGACGGCGAGTTCCTCAACGACCGTCAGGGCAAAGAGGTGATACGCATCGCCGAACAGGAGGAGATTTCATTTGCGGATTACACAAGGGTAGGGCAGATTTACACCGACACAACGGCGTTGCTCTCCCATATCCGCAAGGTTCTTGACCTCCGGCTCGTCGACACAAAGGCCATCGCCGGCGCCAACTTTACCGTGGCGGTGGATGCAGTCAACTCAATCGGAGGTGTGGCAGTTCCGATGCTGCTCCGCGCTCTCGGCGTGAAGAATATCATCGAGCTTAACTGCGCCCCTACAGGCAAGTTCAGCCATAACCCGGAACCGCTGCCCGAGAACCTCACCGAGATTTCGGAGGTAATGCGCCGGGAGAAAGCCGATGTCGGCTTCGTGGTAGACCCCGACGTGGACCGTCTGGCCATCATCATGGAGAACGGCGAATGTTTCGTGGAGGAATACACTCTCGTGGCAGTTTCCGATTACGTGCTCGCGAACACTCCCGGCAACACTGTTTCCAATCTCAGCAGCTCTCGTGCCCTGCGCGACGTGACCCGCGCCCACGGCGGCGAATATAATGCGGCTGCAGTGGGTGAGGTCAACGTCGTGGCCAAGATGAAGGAAACCGGCGCCATCATCGGCGGCGAAGGCAACGGCGGTGTCATTTACCCCGAACTGCACTATGGCCGCGACGCTCTGGCAGGCATCGCACTCTTCCTTTCTTATATGGCGAAGAGCGGCAAACGCCCTACCGACATGCGCCGTGAACTCCCCGAATACTGCATTTCCAAGAACAAGATACAACTCGACCCGGCGACCGACGTCGACGCACTTCTCCGCAAGGTGAAGGAACACTTCGCCGGCGAAGAGGTCAACGACATCGATGGCGTGAAGATAGACTTCCCGGAAAGTTGGGTGCATCTCCGCAAGTCGAACACCGAACCGATAGTGCGCATCTACAGCGAAGCCGCTACCGTGGGGGAGGCCGAAAAACTTGCCGAAGAGATGAAGCGGCTTTTCGACTCGTTGTGTTAACAAATGAATTTCACCTGACAGGAAACATGTTAAAAAATGCTTAAAAAATTCTTTTCCAACCTGCTGTCATCTTTCATGGGCGCATGGATAGCGCTTATGCTCTTCGGTGTCGTGGTAGTGATAGTAATCTTCGCGGTACTGGGCAAGATAGGCTCCATGGGCGGCGATACCACAAAGATGAAACGCCATTCGGTGCTCACCCTCAACCTCGAAGGCACCATCGTGGAGACCGCCCCGACGGTACAGATGGACTTCCGGAGCATGCTCCTCAACCGTGAGGAGAACGTGCAGGCCCTCAACGACCTTGTGGCAGGACTTCGTGAGGGAGCCGACAACAAGGACATAGACTGCCTCTACATACGGTGCAACGGCGCGTCGGCTTCTCCCGCCACTCTCCACGCGCTGCGCGATGCCGTAGCGGAGTTCAAAAAGTCGGGTAAGCCCGTCTACGCTTACGGCGACGGCCTCGCTCAGGGCGACTACTATGTGGCCACTTTGGCAGATTCGCTCTTCCTCAACCCGCAGGGAAGCGTCGACCTCCACGGCATTGCCGGAATGACGCCTTATTTAAAAGGGCTCTTCGACAAGATAGGCGTCCGTTTCGACGTCTTCAAGGTGGGAACCTTCAAGTCGGCCGTAGAACCCTACATCCTCACCGAGATGAGTGAACCGGCCCGGGCACAGCTCGACACCTTATATAATAATATATGGAACCTGATGCGCGGCGACATGGCACAGGCACGCAAACTCAAGCCGCAGACCATAGACTCGCTCATCAACCGCGACATAGTGATGCTCCGTCCCGCCGAAGTGGCTTTGAAGAATAAGCTCGTGGACAAATTGATGACCAACCGTCAGGTGAACGACTTCTTCAAGGACTTTACCGGCGCAGAGGAAGAGAAAGATGTCAATTATGTGGACGTAAGCTGGATGGCCGGCTCGTCGAGCTATTTCAGCAACCCGTCGAGCAAGAACCAGGTGGCTGTCCTCTATGCCGAGGGGGAGATAGCCGACGGAAACCCATCGCAAATAGATTTCCAGACCATCGTACCGGTGATAACGGAACTTGCCGACAACGAGGATGTAAAGGCTATGGTGCTCCGTGTAAACTCTCCCGGCGGCTCAGTGTTCGGCAGCTCGGAGATAGCGGACGCCTTGGCCTATTTCAAGAGCAAGAAGAAACCATTCGTTGTCTCGATGGGCGACTATGCCGCGTCGGGAGGTTACTGGATTTCCTGCGAGGCCGACTCCATCTACGCCGACCCGATGACCATCACCGGCTCGATAGGAATCTTCGGACTTATCCCCAACATCGACGGACTCCTGGTGAAAATTGGCGTAAGCCCGCAATATGTCTCCACTTACCCCAACGGCTTCCCGCTGTCGCCGGTCAAGACGCTCACTGCCGGGCAGGCGGCCGCCATGCAGCAGAGCATAGAGCGCGGCTACGACATGTTCATAGCCCGTGTGGCCAAGGGACGCAAGATGAAGGAGGAGCGAGTTCGACAGATAGCCGAAGGCCGTGTCTGGGACGGCGCCTTGGCCCTCAAGATAGGTCTTGTGGACCGCCTCGCGTCGCTTGACGACGCCATAGACACCGCCGCCGCAATGGCCGACATTTCCGGAAACGAGAATGTAGTCATATATCCGCGTCCCGACGACGACGTCTGGGCAGTGCTCAACCAGATGGAGCTGAACGCCACGCAGCAACTCGTGGCCCGGGCGCTCGGACCGCAGGCCGACCTCAAGACCGTCTTCATGCTCACGGACATTCTCAACCGCAAGCCCGTACAGGCGCTCGCTCCCGTAATTTATTTCAATTTCTGACAACACACCACACACCATTGCCAGCCGGTTGAACGATGATTAACAAAGAAACAAAAGATAAAATCCTGACCTGGCTACTGACCCCGCTGTCATGGCTGTACGGCACCGCCACCTCACTACGCAACCTGGCGTATGACAGGCATCTGATGGCGCGCCACGAGCTCGACGTGCCCATAATATCGGTAGGCAACCTCGCGGTAGGAGGTACCGGAAAAACGCCACACGTGGAGTTTCTCATCAGCAATCTCGCACTCGATTACCATATAGGGGTGCTGAGCCGAGGATACAAACGGCGTACGAGGGGATATGTGCTGGCGAACTCATCGTCGACGGCCGAAACCATCGGCGACGAACCGTTCCAGATTTACCGCAAATTCGGAATGATGTCAAAGGTGGCGGTGTGCGAGAACCGAACCGAGGGAATGAAACGCTTGCTGCAAGACCACCCGGAGATTAACCTCATTATCCTCGACGACGCCTTCCAGCGCCGCGAACTGCAACCCAAGGTGTCTATCCTGCTCACCGACTGCCACCGTCCCTACTACGAAGACAATGTGTTGCCCCTCGGGCGTCTGAGGGAGTCAAAACACGGCGCTGAGCGTGCCGACATCATCGTGGTGACAAAGTGTCCGGCCGATATGCAGCCTATCGACTACCGCCAGATAGCGCAGAAGATAGACAAACTCAGCTTCCAGAAGCTCTTCTTCACACGCTTTCACTACGGCGAACTGAAACCTGTATTCCCGGAGGATTGCCCCTATCAGGCCTCCATGAGCCGACTCACCGACCGCGACGCCGTGCTTCTCCTCACCGGAATAGCCAATCCCCGCTTCTTCATTCGTCAGTTCAAACAGTATCCTGTGCGCAAGAAGGTATTCCACTTCCAGGACCACCATGCCTTTACACGCAGTGACCTGCTACGTATCGAAAAGATGTACGAGGATATGGAGGGAGAGCGCAAACTCATCGTCACCACCGAGAAAGACGCTGCGCGGCTCCTCTCCAATCCCTACTTCCCCGAACAGCTCAAGAAGTTCATCTTCTTCCAGCCAATAGAGGTGAAAGTGCTCGACGGACTCGATGGCCCCGAACTGATAGAGACTGTAAAGGCCATAATAGAAAAGAAGAACCCGCTCGACTGACCGGCAGCCAAAGCAGACCCCGCGAACATGGAGCGTTGGCCTTCCGGACTGTGTAACAAGAGCTCCGCTGACATGGAGCGCCGCATAAGTTTAGCCAAGATAGTTAAAGCAAAAGCCTCTCTCCTTATAACCTGATAATTGCCCGGCGGAAGTAAACATTAAAGCCGGAAAGATTGTTTTTACTTAGTAAAGTATATGCTTCTGAAAACGTGGCATTTATAGAAAAATTTAGACAAAATGGAAAAATCATTATTCGATTTAATCAAGGAGACAGAAAACTATATCAAGAGCCGGGTGGAAAAGATGCCCGAAATCGCTGTAATCCTCGGTTCCGGTCTCGGCAATCTCGTTGACCACATGGATGTAGTGGCAGAGCTTCCCTACAAAGAGATACCCAACTTCCCCATATCGACGGTGGCAGGACATGCCGGCAAACTCATCTTCGGTAACCTTGGCGGCAAGTACATCATGGCCATGCAGGGCCGATTCCACTACTATGAGGGTTACGACATGAAGCAGGTGACTTTCCCCGTGCGCGTAATGAAGTCGCTCGGCGTCAATACCCTCTTTGTCAGCAACGCCGCCGGCGGCATGAACAAGGAGTTCCGTGTGGGCGACGTCATGATTATCACTGACCAGATCAACCTCTTCCCGGAGAACCCGCTGCGAGGCAGGAACTTCGAGGAACTCGGACCGCGTTTTCCGTCCATGACAGAGGCTTACAGCCACGAGCTTATCAAGAAGGCAGACGAGATAGCCCTGGAGGAAAACATACGCATCATGCACGGCGTATATGTCGGCACCACAGGCCCGACGTTCGAGACTCCCGCCGAGTATGAGTACTTCCGCATCATAGGCGGCGACGCCGTGGGTATGTCCACCGTCCCCGAAGTCATCGTGGCCAACCACTCGGGTATGCGCTGCTTCGGTGTATCGGTAATCACCGACCTGGGCGGCAAGGACATCCTCATCCCGCCCAGCCACGAGGAAGTTACCAAGGCTGCCGAAACCGCACAGCCTGTCATGACCAAGATTATCAAGAAACTTCTTGAAAGAATCTGAACCGGAAGCGCCGGACGCCATTCCCGACGGCGACCGCGATAAGAATATATGAGTGTCTGCCCGGTTCACTACGTTCCGGGCGGATGCTCACAAACATGCGGATACGTTCGCACCTGTTGCCGTAGTTCCGCGCTCTACTTAAACCCGCTTTTTTTGAAGATGGAAGAAAAAGAAACTGAAATATCCCGGCTCGGTGAGTTCGGACTTATAGACCGCCTCACCCGCGACATTGTCCTGAAAAACGAATCCACGCGCACCGGAGTCGGCGATGACGCGGCCATTATGTATTACGGCGATAACGAAGTGCTCGTGACTACCGACCTCCTGCTTGAGGGGATACACTTCGACCTGCGTTACGTGCCGTTAAAACACCTCGGCTATAAGGCGGCTGTGGTTAACTTCAGCGACATCTACGCCATGATGGGCACACCGCGGCAGATTACAGTAAGCCTCGGAATATCAAGTCGTTTTACTACTGAACACATAGAAGCCCTCTACAGTGGCATACGCCTTGCCTGCGAGAAATATGGAGTTGACCTCGTGGGCGGCGACACCTCGGCCTCGGTGACGGGTCTCGTAATCAGCATTACCTGCCTCGGCGACGCCAAACCGGGCGATGCAGTGAAGCGTTCGGGCGCTAATCCTACCGACATCATCTGCGTGAGCGGCGACCTCGGAGCGGCCTATATGGGACTCCAGCTTCTTGAACGCGAGAACAACGTCGCGGCACATTCAAAGGACAAGAATTTCCAACCCGACTTTTCCGGCCGAGAATATATACTTGAACGGCAACTGAAACCGGAAGCCCGGCGCGATATCGTTGCCATCCTGCGCGAAAAGGGAGTCGCCCCGACCTCGATGATGGACGTCAGCGACGGCCTTTCATCCGAATTGCTCCACATCTGCCGTGACTCTAACGTCGGTTGCCGCGTATACGAAGAGAAGATACCCATAGACTACCAGACTGCCATCACAGCGGAGGAGATGCACATATCGCCGCTCACGGCGGCACTCAACGGCGGCGAGGACTACGAACTGCTCTTCACCGTCCCTCTTACAGACCACCGCAAGGTCGAGTTCATCAATGGCGTGCGCGAGATAGGGTACATCACCAAGCCGGAACTCGGTTGCGCCCTCGTCACCCACGACGGCTCCGAAATACGCATCCATTCGCGCGGCTGGAACGCCTTCGAGCATGAGGACGGCAATGCCACTCCTGCTACGGAGAAATAATCTCCGGTCCTTCGGAGATAGAACAGCATACCGGTAAAAATACCGCTTTAATATTGCAATTTTGCCAATATGGGCGCCTGATAATCAGCTTGAAAATCAATAATTGTTAATTTTAACAATATATAATATTTCGCAGGGATAATAATCTCGAATAAAGTGTTATTTTTGCACACCGATTTGAAGAATCCACTCCGCGGCGACCCCTTTTAACATCGCCCCCCGGATGGAAAAAGAATTGAAAATATCAACCATCAAGACCAATGAATGAAATGGTAAACATAAGAGAGTTGAACGAAACCATAGCTGCCAACAGCCACTATATCAACCTTATCCGCGAAGGCATGAACCAGCGGATAATAGGGCAGAAGCACCTCGTGGACTCGTTGCTGACTGCCCTGCTCTGCAACGGCCATATCCTGCTTGAAGGTGTTCCAGGACTTGCCAAAACATTAGCTATCAAGACGCTGTCGGAACTCATCGACGCGCGTTATAACCGCATACAGTTCACTCCTGACCTGCTTCCCGCCGACGTTATCGGCACAATGATCTACAGCGTCAAGAAAGAGGAATTCGAGGTCAAGAAAGGCCCCATCTTCGCCAACTTCGTACTTGCCGACGAAATAAACCGTGCCCCCGCCAAGGTGCAGAGCGCGCTGCTCGAAGCCATGCAGGAACGTCAGGTGACCATAGGCGACAATACCTTCAACCTCGACCGTCCCTTCCTCGTAATGGCCACACAGAACCCCATAGAGCAGGAGGGTACTTATCCTCTTCCCGAAGCCCAGACCGACCGTTTCCTGCTTAAGGTCGTAATAGGTTACCCCGACAAGCAGGAGGAGAAGGCCATCATACGCCAGAACATTCACGGCGACCTGCAGCCCGTGCGCCCCGTGGTACGCAAGGGGGAAATCGTAGAACTCCAGAAGCTCGTGGAGACAATCTACATCGACGAGAAGATAGAGAACTATATCGTGGACATAGTCTTCGCCAGCCGCGAGCCGGAACGTTACGGCCTGAAGGACCTCAAGAACCTCATCAGCTACGGGGCTTCGCCACGCGCCTCCATATCCCTTGCAAAGGCATCGCGTGCCTACGCTTTCCTGCGCGGACGCGGCTACGTTATCCCTGAAGATGTGCGCGCCGTATGCCACGACGTGATGCGCCACCGCATCGGCCTTACCTACGAGGCGGAAGCCAACAATATCACTACCGACGAGGTCATCACCGACATCATCGATAAGGTGGAAGTGCCCTGAGCGGACCCCACCGTGAAGGGGTAGGACACCGCTTATCCCAAGAGTGGAGACTCCGTAACAACGGTTCTCCCGGACTCCTGTAAAAACTTGACTTTCTCGAACCAATGGATGCAAACGAACTCTTAAAGAAAGTAAGAAAGATAGAGATTAAGTCGCGCGGATTGAGTCGCAACATCTTCGCCGGCGAATACCATACGGCTTTCAAGGGCCGCGGTATCGTGTTCTCGGAAGTAAGGGAATACCAGTACGGCGATGATATACGCGACATAGACTGGAATGTCACCGCACGCCACAACCGTCCATATGTAAAGTCATACGAGGAGGAACGCGAACTCACCGTAATGCTGCTCATCGACGTCAGTGCCAGCCGCAACTTCGGCGCAGTGGGAGAGGCAAAAAAGGAAATCATGACCGAAATAGCCGCCACCCTCGCTTTCTCTTCTATCCAGAACAACGACAAGGTGGGAGTAATCTTCTTCTCCGACAAGGTGGAGAAGTTCATTCCCCCGAAGAAAGGGCGCAAGCATATACTGCTGATTATCCGCGAGATACTCAACTTCAAGCCCGAGGATAAAGGTACCGACATCGATGCTGCCCTGCTATACCTCAACAATGTGGTAAAGAAGCGTTGCACGGCATTCCTGCTCTCCGACTTCATAGACGGCCACGACTACCGAAGCACCATGTCGATAGCCAACCGCAAGCACGACCTCGCCGCCATTCAGGTCTACGACCGCCGCGACGCAAAGCTCCCCGATGTGGGACTCATGCATCTCCGCGACATAGAAACCGGGCAGGTATGCTGGGTGGACACATCTTCGTCTAAGGTGCGCAAGCTCTACGAGAAGGAATGGTACCAGCGGCAGCAGCGGCTGGCCGAGAATGTGGCGCGTTGTGGCGTAGACCTCGTCAGCATTGCTACGAACGATGACTATGTGAAATCACTGCTCGCACTGTTCCGCAAACGGGCCGTGCACTGAAACTTATAAATTCCGGATGGTTTTTCTCTTTTCGACTCCGGTACGAAAACTTAAAATTATGCTTTAAATTATTGGCATAACAATTTGAAACGGAATATGTAATGGCAAACTTAAAGCAAAGGTTTAAAGTTGGATTTTAAAAATATTATGAATAAATTGCATAAGCGGTTCACATACATATTGGTAGTTCTCCTATGCCTTGCGGCGCAGGCGGCCTCGGCCTCGCCGGTCTCCATAAAGGCGAAGCTCGACTCCGTGCAGATGCTAATGGGCACGCTCAACAACCTTACCCTCGAGGTTGTGCAGGACAAGAATGCCAAGGGAGAATTGTCCCTCTTCAAGAATGTGAACCTGCAGATGGGCTATGTCCCGGTTTGCAACGACAGCGTGGAACTGCGCACATCCTTCACCCGCGACACCGTAGACCTCGGTTCCGGCCGCGTTCAGATTAACTACAAGATTCCTGTTCAGGCATTCGACAGCGGCTTCTACCAGTTGCCGCAGTTCATCTACGTCTCCGGCCGCGACACAGCACGCTCGAACGTCGTCTCGCTTAAAGTAATGCCCGTCCCCGGTCTTACCGCCGAGTCGCCGCTCGTCGGTTACGCCGACGTAATGGATCCTCCCGGACGTACCTTCTTCGACAAAGTGCCCGACGTCATCTACAACTTCTGGTGGCTCATCCTCCTGGCCATCGCCGTCATCGCAGCCACTGTCTTCCTGATAATACGCTTCCGCACACAGGGAACTCTGCTTCCGGCCAAGCCCAAGCCGAAACCCTACGACGTGGCAATGCGCGAAATGAACGCCCTCAAGGCGCAGAAACTCTGGGAGGGGGGACACGACCGAGAATATTTCACCCGGCTGACCGACATCCTCCGCACCTATCTCGAGGGGCGGTTCGGCATCAACGCCATGGAGATGACCACCCGCCAGATAGAGGAGAAAATCTCTGCCGACAGCCGTATCAAGGACAAGAAGAAATATGTGAGCCAGGTGCTCGCCATCGCCGACTTCGTGAAGTTTGCCGGCGCCCGTCCGCTTGCCGAAGACAATGTGAAGTCGTTTGACAATGCGATGAACTTCATACAGGAAACCAAGCCGACACCCGAAGAGGAGGCCGCAGAGAAAGCCGCCGCCGAGGAAGCGGCAAAGGCTGCCACACTCGCCGCACGACGACAGTTCTTCGCCGGAAATAGTAACAGTAAGAACGCCCGGAAACCGGGCAAAGGGAAGAAAGGCTCCGGCAAGAACAAAGGCAAACATGGTTCCTCTCAATCCAAAGGCAAGACCGTTTCCGATAAGAAGCAAGGCGATAATATCAAGAAAGGAGGCAACGCATGATTCTCAAACACCCGGGCTTCCTTTGGCTCTTCCTCATCTTCATACCGCTTATTATATGGTATATCTGGAAGCACAAGAACGCCAATGCCACGCTCTCCATCTCGTCCACGGGCACCCTCGGCAAGGTGCGTCCCACCGGCAAGATAATAGCCATGCACCTCGAGTTCGCCCTCAGGCTTGTCTGCATCGCTGCGGTGATAGTGGCTCTCTGCCGCCCGCAGAGCTACGACAGCTTCAAGACCTCGCAGGTTGAAGGCACCGACATAGCGTTGGCCCTCGACATCTCCGGCTCAATGTCGGTAAGGGATATGGGTGGCATGTCGCGCATCCAGGCCGCCAAGGAAGTAGCCTCTAAGTTCGTAAACAGCCGTGAAGACGACAACATGGCGCTCGTAATCTTCGCTGGAGAAAGCCTTTCGCGCCTGCCGCTCACCAACGAACGTGCCGCGCTCCTCTCCTCAATCGGCGACCTCCAGTTCGGGTTGCTCCACGACGGCACCGCCATCGGCGACGGTATCACCAGCTCAATCAACCGTCTGCTTCAGGGCAAAGCCAAGTCCAAGAGCATCATCCTCATAACAGACGGTACCAACAACGCCGGCGACGTGGCACCCTCCACAGCCGCCGAGATAGCCCGCCAGAACGGAATACGCATCTACACCATAGGCGTTGGTACCGACGGCAGCGTCTCTATTCCCGACCCCTACGGTTATTCCACCACCGTTATGGAAACCAAAATCGACGAGGATGCTCTGAAAGCAATCGCCAACACCACGGGAGGAAAGTACTTCCGTGCGCGAGACCGCGATATGCTCGAACAAGTGTTCAAGGAGATAGACAAACTCGAAAAGACACAACTCGAAGTGCAGCGCCACTCGCAGGCCGAGGAAGCATTCATGCCCTGGGTATTGCTCGCGCTCGTTGCCTTCGTGCTTGAAATGGTATTATACTACGTGGTGGTGCGCCAAATGCCTTGACACTCTCCCCGATACCTTATTTATAATTCACATGAGGCATCCGACACACCATCCAAGAACAATATAAAGAGAAAGAAAAAGAAATGTTCAGCTTCGCATATCCGGAACTTCTGCTACTATTGCTACTGGTACCGCTGTTCGTAGTCATCTACGTCTGGGCGCGTTACACGCGGCGCAAGCAGCTGGCCCGCTTCGGGCTGCTGAAGGTGCTACGTCCGTTGATGCCGGAAGTTTCGCCCTACAAACCGCCGCTCAAGATAACGCTCAGGATGCTGGCACTCGCCGCCCTCATCTTGGCCTTCGCCCGCCCCTGGGGCGGTCTTAAGGACGAGAAGACCGACAAGCGCGGCATAGAAGTGATGATAGCCGTCGACGCCTCCAACTCCATGCTCGCTTCGGCCAACGACCGGCCTGACGGCCCGCAGCGCATGCGCTCCACAAAGCTCATGCTCGAAAAGCTCGTCAACAGCTTCCACAACGACCGAGTCGGACTCATCGTCTACGCCGCAAACGCCTATTCGCTCGTCCCCATAACCAGCGACTACGTCTCGGCACGTATGTTCCTGAACAACATCGACCCCTCCATCATCACCGAGCAGGGCACCAACATAGCCGAGGCCATCAACTCTTCCATGAGTTCTTTCAGCGCCGATAAGAAAGTGGGTAAGGCCATCGTACTTATTACCGACGCCGAAGACCTCGAAGACAAGGAGGGCGCCATCAACGCCGCCAAGAACGCCGCCAAGAACGGCATTCAGGTAGACGTCATCGGCGTTGGCTCCACCACGCCTGTTCCCATTCCTTACAACGGCTCGTACATCACCGATCCGGACACCGGCCAGCCCGCCATGACCGCCATCGACGAGAACCTCGCTACCGAGATAGCGAAAGCCGGCAAGGGTATCTACGTCAACGCATCCAACTCCGACGCCCTGCCGGAGCTCCAGCATCAGCTCAGCACCCTCAAGAAATCTTCGATGAAGGCCAGTGTCTATGCCCTCCACGACGAGCTCTTCACCATCTTCCTCTGGATAGGTCTCGCGTTCCTGCTCCTCGACATCTTCACCCTTGAGCGCAAAATCAGCTGGCTTGACAAAATCACATTCTTCAAAAAGGAGGAAAAAGCATGAAACGCATCGCATTACTTATCATAGCAATCCTGAGCATCGTCCCCACCGTCCTGGCGGGCGACAACTCCACTTCGCGCGAACAACGCAAGCTAATCATGAAAGGCAATGGATTGTACCGCTCGCAGAAGTACGATGAGGCCTTCAAGGTGTATTCCGAAGTTCTGAAGAAGTATCCCGGTTGTCCGGAAGCCTCTTATAACTACGGACTTACGATGCTCCAGCTGGCCGCCGGCAAGGACATCGACGAGGAGAAACGCAAACAATACGTGCAGGAGGGAGCCTCGCTGATGGAAGCCTCCACCAAGTTCGGCTCAACACGTCCGGAACTTGCGTCGCGTGCCAATTACAACCTCGGCAACCTCGCCGTGGCCAACGAGCAGCTGCCTGAGGCCGCAGAGTATTACAAGCAGGCTCTCCGCCTCAATCCCGCCGACAACAACGCTCGCCACAACCTCCGCATTGTCCAGCTAAAGATGCAGAACAACAAGGACCAGAACGACGATAAGAACAAGGATAAGGATAAGAAAAAGGACCAGAACCAGGACCAAAATAAGGACAAAGATAAAAACAAGGACCAGAACCAGGACCAGAATAAGGATAAGAGCAAGGATAAACCCAATCAGCAGGATCAGCAGCAACAGCCTCAGCAGCCTAATGAGCGCATGAGCAACGACGCCGCAAAGCAGATACTGCAGGCTATGGAACAGAAGGAAAACCAGATTCGCGCAGCCAAAGCCAAGAACGCACGGCAGGGCGGACGTCCCGCGCGAAAGAATTGGTAACCCGTTTGTTGCAAGGAGATTAGTTTAACCCACAAGCAAAACGAGAATATGAAGCGTAAGTTGAAAATAATGGTAGCCACGGCCCTTGCGGCACTGCTCTTCTCCGCGGCAGTCAACGCCACGGAACGCCGCAACGTGCAGCGCGACTTTTCGGAAGAGGACGTCACCGCGCAGTGCGATGCCTTCCTCACCAAGGAGGTATACCTCGGCGAGCCGGTAATGTACACCGTTACCTTGCGCACAAATTACAGCCGCATACTCTCTATCCAGCGCGTGGATTATCCTCATACGCAGAACCTTAGCGACATTGGATCGGTCTCCGATTACAATTACCAACTACAATCGGACGGCAAGGGAGGCTACCTCGTGGAGCTTACTCAGAGCTACTACGCCCCCGAAACCGCAGGCGCCTACAACATCGGTCCCGGCAAATACCGCATCACCTTCGGCTTCGTCACCATCGCCAACGACCCCTTCTGGGGACCATACCGCACCGAAGAACCCTACACCATAACGGTCAACGTTCCCGCGGTGAAAGGGAAAGCCAAGAAACTCCCCGCGTCGGCACCCGGGAATTTCTCGGGCGCCGTGGGCAATTTCACCTTCGAGTGCAACTCACCTGAACTGACACTTCGCGGCAGCGGCGAGGCGGAAGTCTCCTTCACCCTCGAAGGTACAGGTCTGCTCGATGACGTCACCGTGCCCGACATTCGTTCCGCTTTCCCGGAGACTCTGCGTCTCAAGAGCATTACGCCGCAAAGCGAGGTAGTGGCGCAGGACGACGGGTCGCTCCTCTCGCGCGTGGTTTACAAATGCCGTTTCACCGTAAAGGAAGCCGCCGACTGCACCATAGCGCCGGTAGAGTTCTGCTACTTCGACACCGACAGCCGCAAGTACGTCACCGTCTCGTCGCTTCCTTGCGAGGTAACCACCAAGCCGAAACCCAAAAAGCCGCGTCCCGGCGAAGGGCAGTACGTAGATAATCCGGTTCCCCAATCTTTCGTTAAAGCAATCACACTATGAACCACAATAAACGATTTCTGACATTCCTGAGCGCATTGCTATTGGCCGTCATCACCGCCATGGCAGCCTCCATAAGCGTCAGGATTATCCCACTGACCGGGAATGGCCGCATAAATGTCAACGACAAATTCCAGGTAGTCGTTACACTCAACGGCATCTCCTCCATACCGGACATCGACGTCCCGGGCGCCAACATAATGGGGCAGAACTTCGGCCAGTTTGCCGAAGTCAACAATGGCAGGGCCTCCTCCAAGAGTGAACTTACGCTACTGTGCCGTGCCAAGGCGCCGGGCAATTACCGTATAGGCCCGATTCAGGTGCAAGGCGTGCGAAGTAACACAGTACCTTACACCATAGGCGGAAACGCGGCCAACGCCACTACCGGCGTAGCAGCCAACGAGGAGTCGCAAAGCCGCCAGCCGCAACCGCAGCAGGGCGAGTCGTCCGGTCCCAAGTTCATAGGCAAGGGGGACGGCAACCTCTTCATGCGCGCCTCCGTATCCAAGAGCAACGCCTACGAGCAGGAAGCGCTGGTCTACACAGTGAAGCTTTACTCCAACTACGCCCGAATCAAATTCATCGGCGCCACGGCATCCCCCAAGTTCGAGGGATTCGTGGTGGAAGAGTCGAAGCAGACCGACGCCAACCTACAGGTGGAAACCTACAATGGTAAGCGCTACTATACAGCCGTCATAGCCCGCTACGTCATCTTTCCGCAGATGACCGGCAACCTTCAAGTCAAGGGCAATACATACACCGTCAGCGTGGATCAGAGCGAGTACTACCGCGAGAGCTTCTTCGGAACGATGGTAGTTAACCGTCCGCTACAACTCAATGTCTCGCCCAACGACCTGAGCGTCAACGTCCGGCAACTGCCACAGCCCAAACCTGTCGACTTCTCAGGAGGCGTGGGTAAATTCTCAATCAGCTCAAAGCTCGACGGCAAGACATTCCGTACCGGAGAGGCCTACACCATCACTTACACCGTGGCCGGTACCGGCAACCTTAAATATGTGGTACTTCCGGACCTTTCAAATACCTTCCCGAAATCGCTTGACATATCGTCGCCCGAAACCGACGTCAACGCGCAGCTCAACGGCGTCAATGTCTCCGGCGACATCAAGTTCGACTATACCTTCATGCCTTCGGAAGTCGGCGATTTCCAGATTCCCGCCGTCAAGCTCGTCTTCTTCAACCCGGAGACGGGACAGTACGAGACTTCCGTTGCCAAGGGCTACAAGATACATGTGGAGAAAGGCAGCGAGTCGGGTAAGTCCCAGCGTGCCAAGCGCGCTGTCTTCGACCCCAAGCTCTTGCCGGTGGACAGCCTTTCGAAGGAGAACATACCCTTCGTCTACCGTTTCCCCTACTGGTTGAGCTTCATCCTGCCCGCGTTGCTTCTCATCGTGGCCGTCATCGCTTACCGCAAATATGTGAAAGCCAACGCCGATTTCAGCGCCGTTATGAGCCGCAGGGCCAACAAGATGGCACAGAAACGCTTCCGCAAGGCCGCCGAATGTATGCAGAAAAACCGGCGCGAACAGTTCCTCGACGAGATGCTACTCGCGCTATGGGGCTACATAGGATTCAAGATGAAGATTCCCACCTCCGAGCTTAACCGCGAGAATGTCAGCAAGATACTCGCCGAGGCCGGGATAGGGGAGAAGACCGTCCGGAATCTCCTCACCCTCCTCGACGACTGCGAGTTCGCCAAATATTCAAAGTCAGCCGACACACGCTCCATGCAGTCGATCTACGACACCGGCGTGGAGGTAATCAACGAGTTAGAAGATTCCTTTAAAAAAGCCAAACATGAAAAGTAAGATATATCTGACACTGCTCGCGGCCATATTGACGGTCTTCGGCGCCATGGCCGATGTCCCGCAGAGGGAAGCCAACGCCCTAGCCACCGCGCAAAAGGAATATGACGCCGGGAATTATTCAGAGGCGTTGCAGCTTTACAAGACGCTCGCCGGGGAATACCCCGCCTCCGCTGAACTGCTCTACAATCTGGGTAACACCTACGTCAAGATGCACGACCTCGGCCATGCCCGCAAATGCTACGAGCAGGCACGTCGCCTCGAACCCGGCAACGACGAAATCAACAACAACCTAGAGTACGTCTCCCAGCAGATAGAGAAGCAGAACCGCGCCGACCTCCACGGCGAACCCGTCAACATCTCGCCCGACGAACAGTGGTTTTTCTCCTCCATATACAGCGCCTTTTCGCGCGACACGAAGTCTGACACATGGGCTCTGCTTGCCGCCATTGCATTCGTACTCTTCATCCTTTTCGTGGCCGACTACCTCTTCACCAAGCGCGTTCTATACCGCAAATTCGGTTTCTTCGGAAGCCTCGTCATGCTCGGTTTCTCCGTCATCTTCACGGTCTTCGCCTTCTGTGCGGCACGTGAGTCGCAGTCCAGGGGCGAAGCTGTCATCACCGCCGAAAAAATTATCCTGAAAGAGGAACCGTCGGAGAAGTCGAAAGACAATTCGCCCCGCCTCAACGCCGGAACGAAGGTTGAAGTGGTCAAGACCGAAGGTGGTACCGAAGAACAACCCGAGTGGTATAAGCTTCGTGTCAACAGCGATATTATAGGTTGGGCCAAAAAAGACGACATCGAAATGATATAAAATTTCATAGCGTAAAGAATTGAATATCAGATAGATGAAATTGAAACGCTATAGCCGTTGGAAAAAACATGCTATATAACAATAAAAAAATAGCAGGAAAATTTTTGTGGTTTCGGAAAAAAGTATTAAATTAGCAAAATAAAAACAATAACTGAACTATTAATTAAAAAAGATAGAACCATGAGCAAGACCATCACCTTTAACGAGTTGCGGCGCATCAAAGACAGCCTTCCCGACGGAAGCACACACCGCATCGCCGATGAACTGAACCTCACTGTACAGACAGTGCGTAACTACTTCGGCGGTGTCAACTACGAATACGGAAAGAATGCCGGTCTCCATATCGAGCCGGGTCCCGACGGAGGTATAGTTGTCCTTGACGACACCACGATTCTTGACATGGCGCTCAAGATACTTGAGGAGAGCAACGCCCAAAAGTAAGCCTGTAATTCTCGCCTCAAAAAAAAGAATTTCCATGGTGTTCCGGAAGAGTCCCTCCCGACCTTTCCGGACACCATTCTTTTGGTTAAGGAAACCAATATGGAGCGACGAATATGGAGCGCAGGCCTCCCGACCTGCGAAAAACCGCAGCGAATATGAAGCCACGGGGCGCTTCTTACCTTGCAATCAGGCTTTTTGTAAACGTGACGGCGTCTTGTCGCCGGTGCATCCCTACAGCCTCCTCTCCCCAAAATAACCATACAAGCAAATGAACTCTACGCTAATTCCTATAATAACCCTCTCTGCCGAGGCCGCGGGCGAGACAGTCAGACTCCTGACCGTCAACGGCATTTCCGCTTACTCGCTGGAGTCGCCTGAACTCTCCGGCCTCGCCCTCAGGAGCGTAGCCGTGAACGTGGCGCAGGTAAAGGAGGCCGTAGCCATCCTCGAATCAGCCATGTCCGCCGCACTGCTTGTAAACGGCGACAGCAAGGCTCTCCACGGTTCAATCCTCATCCCGGTGGACCTCTCCGAGAAGAGTTATCTCGCCGTCAACCTCGGCTTCCGCCTTGCCAAACGCCTCTCGGCAACACCTGTTCTGCTCCACACCTACGTTCTGCAATCCTTCGAGGCCTCCGTCTCGATAGTAGACAATCTGGCGCAGCAGGACATGGAATTAGCCTCCGACCGCAAGTCGGAAGAGGTGCAACGTCTTCTGTTCCAACGCTTCTGCGACGCCGTGAGGAAGCGTCAGAAGTCGGGCGAACTCCCCGATATTCCGTTCCGCTCGCAGCTTGTGGAGGGACTGCCCGAGAAGGTCATCGACGAGTTCACGCGAACACATTCGCCTCTATTGGTTGTAATGGCCACACGCGACCGCAAAGCACGCGCCCAGGACCTCGTGGGCAGCGTCACCGCCGAAGTCCTCGACGGTTGCCGGACGCCTCTCTTCACCGTGACGCAAGGCTATCCGGTGCCCGAAATACGCTCAATCCTCAATCTTGTGTTCTTCGTCAACCTCGATAAGGGCGACCTCCTCTCCATGGAGCGCTTCCTGCAGATTTTCGATTACCCGGAAGTAAACATCACCCTCATCCCGGTGTCCGACCGCTTCGGACGTGCCACAGAAGGCAAGCTCGACAGCCTCCGCGCCGCTATGGAGAAGCTATATCCCTCGGTAAAGTTCGCCGCCAAGATATTGCCGGGCAGCAATTTCCGGCGCGACTTCCCCGTTTATATAGCCGAGAACGACATTCAGCTCATCATTGTGCAGAACAAGAAGAAGAATATCTTCACGCGGCTCATCAACCCCGGTATAGCCCATCTGCTCTTCTACGAGCGCGACCTCCCCATGGTAGTGCTCCCCTTAACCTAAAGCCATTCAATGATATATCCTTCCGATTTTGAAGAGAAAACAGGTTTCACGATGTTGCGCCAGCTGCTCAAGGACTTTTGTGCCTCGCCGCAGGGGCGCGAGTGTGTTGACGCCATGAAGTTTTCAAACTCTTTCAACCACGTGTCACGGTCGCTGCGTCAGACAGCCGAACTCACAGCCGTGCTGCGCAGCGGCTCGCCCGTTCCCGACCCCGGACTCCCGGACGTATCCTCTTCGCTGTCAGTGCTGAAAGCAGAAGGCTCATACATCCCCGCAGAACGCTTTGCTGAAATCAAGCGTTTCCTCGAAGGGTCCGCCAAGATTCACGGTTTCTGTGCCCGCAGCGAAGAGGGGAGAACCGCCACTCCGGCACTCGCACGCCTCTTCGGCGACATGGCAATGTTCCCGCAGGTCATCGGCGAGATTGACCGTGTCATCGACCGTTTCGGGCAGGTTCGGGAGAATGCGTCGCCGGAGCTTCAGAAGATAGTGAGCGGCATCAATTCGCTGCAGTCCTCCATGTCCTCCATTGTCCGCAAGGTCATCGGCGACGCCGTACAGCGCGGACTCGTGGATAAAGATACAACTCCCGCCATCCGCGACGGGCGCCCCGTAATCCCCGTTTCGGCACAGCACAAACGCGCCATCAACGGTATAGTCCACGACATGTCGGCCACAGGAAAGACCGCTTTCATAGAACCCGCGGAAGTTGTGGAAGCCGCCAACCGCCTGCGCGAACTGGAGAGCGAACGGCACCGCGAGGAAGTGCTCATCCTGACAGCCCTCTCCGCCACCATCCGTCCCGAAGTCCCGGCTATGGAAGGCTCGTTCCGCCTCGCCGCCCTCTTTGACTTCATCCACGCCAAAGCCAAGCTCGCCGTTCTTACTGACGCACGCATGCCCGTACTCGAAAAGAAGCCGGAGTTCGACTGGTTCCACGCAGTGCATCCCACTCTCGCCCTCACCCTCCGCCGGCAGGGACGCGAAGTGGTTCCATTCGATCTGCGACTCACTCCCGAGCAGCGCTTCCTTGTTATCTCGGGGCCAAATGCAGGCGGCAAGTCGGTGACTCTCAAGACTGTAGGCATAGTGCAATATATGCTCCAGTGCGGACTCCTTCCCACACTCTACGAGAACTCGCACGTCTCAGTGCTCCGGAACATCTTCATCGACATCGGCGACGAGCAGAGCATAGAGAACGACCTCTCCACCTATTCCTCGCACCTGCGCAACATGAAGTACTTCCTGAGGGGTAGCGATGCCGATACCCTCGTTCTCGCCGACGAGATAGGCTCCGGTACCGAGCCGCAGATAGGCTCCGCCCTCGCCCAGGCCATACTGCGCCAGCTCGGCCGTTCCCGCTGCTTCGGGGTCGTCACCACACACTATCAGAATATCAAGGAACTCGCCGACCACGAGCCGGGCTTCATCAACGGCGCCATGCTCTACGACCGGCAGAAATTCCGTCCCCTCTTCCAGCTTGACGTGGGCCATCCCGGCAGCTCATTCGCTGTAGAGATAGCCAAAAGCATCGGCCTCCCCGAAGATATCATCAACGAGGCAAAAGAGATAGTCGGCTCGGACTACATCAACATAGACAAATATATTCTCGACATACAGCGCGACCGCCGCTATTGGGCCAACAAGCGCCTCTCCATCCGCGAGAAAGAGCACAAGATTGAGAAAACCCTCCAAGACGCCGAGAACCGCGCCGACTCGCTACGCACTGAACGCAACGCCATCCTGCGCGAAGCCAAGCAGCAGGCACGAGAAATACTCGACACCGCCAACGCCCGTATAGAGCGCACCATCCTCGAAATACGCACCGCCCAGGCCGAAAAGGAGCAGACACGCCGCGTGCGCTCCGAGCTTGAAGAATATCGCCGCGAAGTGGAGAAAGGGAAGAGCGTGCCGGAGCCGAAACTCCTCTCCGAGCATCGCCGTCCCAAGAAGAAAACCGAAGCAGCAGCCCCCAAAACCGGCGAACTGAAAGCAGGGGATTTCGTCAAAATGCAGGCAGGGGGCGTCACAGGCCGCATCCTCGCCATCGAAGGGAAGAAGGCGCAGGTGGCGTTCGGCGAACTCCGCACTTACGCCGACCTCTCCAAGCTGCTCCCCGCACAGAAGCCCAAGGAATCTGCCTCGACGGGATTCTCCCTCACCTCCGGCGCACAATCGGCGCAAAGCCGAGAAAGGCAGCTCAACTTCAACCGCGAACTCGACGTCCGCGGCATGAGGGCCGACGAGGCGTTGCAGGCCGTCACATACTTCATCGACGACGCCGTGCAGTTCTCGGCCGACCGTGTTCGCATCCTCCACGGCACCGGCACCGGCGCCCTCCGCATGGCAATACGCCAATGGCTCGCCGCCAATCCCGCCGTAGAGAAATACCACGATGAGGATGTCCGCTTCGGCGGCGCCGGAATAACGGTAGTGGAACTTGACAGCTGAACCATCTCCCCCTTGCAGGCGTTTACATTACAATAAAATAACAAAAGTAACTTAGAAAGATGAAAAAATTACTGTTAGCGATAATTCTCCTGCTCACGGGCGTCACGGCATCCGTAGCCCGCGACTATGTGACCACAGACGTCAATGTGCTCCCCGTGGCCGCGCGCACATTCCTGAAAAATAACTTTAAGAAATCCGTCAACCACATCAATGTGGACAAGCAGACTTTCGGAGGCACCGAATATGACGTCATCCTGAACGACGGTACCGAGGTTGAGTTCGACGGCGACGGACGTATGAAATCCGTGGATTGCGGCAATAACGCCGTCCCCTCGTCGGTAGTACCGAAAGCCATCTCCGACTACGTATCGCGCAACTACAAAGGGCAGAAAATAGTAGAACTCGAAATTAACAAGAACAACTACGAAGTGCAGCTCCGCAACGGCCTCGAATTGAAATTCGACCGCTCCGGCCGCTTCCTGAAAGTAGACTGAAGGAACTGAATATGGAGCGCAGACCTTCCGGCCTGTGTAAACCCGGTCTACGTAACGCCTACATCCGCCGCGCGTAACAAAAGCGCGCCAATAAAAAAAAAAGGGAGATAACCGCCACGGTCGCTCCCTTTATGAGTTTCTACAGGTAAAAATCTTAAGGTAAAAAAGATTGTTTAAGGTCACTGCAAAGTTACACCTTTTAATTTTATCCACCAAATTATTTTAAACAAAATGTTATAAATATGTTGCAGAACATAAAAATAGCGTCTCTTAACTGTCGTTTTGCTTAAAATACCCTGCACAAATCCCCAATTCCGTACCTGTCCTTTAACATTTAGACCGCCAGCCATAACACTTTTAACACTTTATTTCCAGCCTGCAAAGGCTAATAATTTCGCCTCCCGTAATCAAATTTCCCACCTGCGCTGTTATAACTATATAAAAACTGAAAGATACAATTTATACTATGATTATCGACAAGATTAAATTTAAACCTGGCTATGCCAAGGATGATTCCAAGACCTTCGCATCGGCCGGAGTAGAGGCTGAAGGCCTCGCCCCCGAGAGAATCTGGCGCAACATGACGAACATCTCAAACTGGAACCGCTATTACCCCTCGATAACGGACATCGACTTCGACAATCCCTCGGACACCGACCCGCATATCTACGACAAGGCACAATTCCATTTCGAACTCGCGGACGGCAACAAGGCGCGCTGCCAGGTCATCTGTTTCACTCATCCCAAGGATGACCGCGTGGGTCGCATCGCCGTGCAGGGAACTGTCTTCGACCCCGACGGTAAACAGATCAACGAGATGGTGCTCGAACTTATGGTAGGTGTCCCGGACGGCGAGAAGCACAAACGACTTACGGTAGCGGCCGCCGTAAGCTGCAAGGAGGAGATAGGGAACGCCCCGAACAATATTATCGGAGACAAGCTCCTTGAAGCTCTCAACTCCCTCGTAGACTGGAGCAAGAAGCACAACTAAACAAGAATCAGACCCTAATGTGTAACGCAGGCCGGGAGGCCTGCGTTACACATGTTAACTCCTCATGTTGTCCGGGTGCCTTTTGCTGTCCTTACAAGTTGGAATTATAGTAGGCGGGGTCGCCGGTTACGTTGCGCCCTGCGAACGGGGGCAGGTCATAGGAGGTGTCGGAGGATGGGAGTTCAATCTCTGCGGTGCGGAGGCCCTCTCGGTCGCCGTGGAAGATGTCCACTTCCCAAATGTGGCCACGGTAGGGGACTATGTAGCGCGTCTTGTCGAGGATGCGTCCCGGGCAGAGTCGCAATAGCTGCCGCGCTTCTTCGGGAGGAATCGGGTACTCGAACTCCGGCCGCGTGTCGCCCGTGTTCTTCCCTTTGACGGTCAGGAATCCGCGGTCATCTGCTATCCTTACGCGCACAACGGCCTCCGGCGTGCGGCTCAGGTACCCTTGCAGTATGTGGACTGAAGAGGAGGCCAACTCAAGGTAAGAGTCGTTCTCCACAAGGTATTTATGTTCTATTTCGAGGCTCATAAAAATTTTTCGGCATTTTAAGCGTTATAGAATTTGGGACGCGCGAGTTTAACATTAACGCCGTCCCCGCGTTGCGAAATTAATAATTGTTATGCAGATAACCAAATCGCCGTTAATAATTGTGATGATTATGGTCTTGGTGTCGGTGTTTTCCGCTTCGGGGCGGGAGCCGGTACCGGGGACGGCGGTAGTAAGTCTGCCCGAGGTACCGGACTACGTGCCCCCGCTCCCTCATCCCCAAGAGAAGCATAAGGAGACGCAGCTCGAGGAGGTGGTGGTGACAACCAAGATGAAGCCCAAGTACAGCAAGAAGAACAACCCGGCAGTGGACCTCATGGAGGACATCCGTCAGAGCGCCCGACGCCAGGATCCCGACGGGGAACCGCGTTACAGTTATGACAAATACGAGAAGATGGTGCTCTCGCTCAACGACTTCGACCGCAATTCTTCGCAGTGGCTCTCGAAGAAACTCAATCCGATAGAGGACTTCATTGACACCGCTTTCATGACCCGGAAACCGGTGCTGAACCTCAGCTTCCGCGAGAAGTTTTCCACTCGTCTGCATTCCAGTGGACCGGACCGCCGCAAAGAGGTGGTGAAGGGATTCCGCAGCTTCGGTGCCGACGATTTCATAGACCAGGATAACGTGCAGGTGATGCTCGAAGACGTGTTGCGCGAGGTGGACATCTATAGCAATGACATAGCGCTGATGCAGAACCGCTTCGTGAGCCCGCTGTCGCGCATAGCCGCCGATTATTATAAGTTCTATCTCGGCGACACGATTCCCACTCCGTTGGGAGGAAAAGGGGTGGAACTCATCTTCGTTCCCCACAACCCCGAGTCGTTCAGTTTCAACGGTTCGCTGTACGTTGATATCACGGACCGCCGCGAGCCCTTTATATATAAGGTAGAGATGCGCATCCCGAAGGCGTTGAACCTCAACTTCGTGAGCAATATATTCGTGGAGCAGAACTTTCACCGAGACGAGCGCGGCAAACGGCACAAGAACCGCGACCGCATGGGGCTCGAGCTGCGCCTCGTGGAGGGTATACAGGGGTTTTATGCGCTCCGGGACACGTATTACAGCGGCTTCTCCTTTGCCAACAGTCCTGATTTCGCCGACTACATGGACATAGCCGGGGAGTCGGTCAACCTGCCAGATTACAAGAGCCGGTCGGACGTCTTCTGGGATTCGGCGCGCCCGGTGCCGCTCCCTGCGGCGCAGGAAAATGTTACGCACCTCTCGCAGAGGATGAACAAGTCCAAGGCGCTCTATTGGGGGCGCAAGTTCTTAAACCTGCTCGTGACGGGTTATGTGCTGACCGGAAAACCCTCGAAGGTGGACATCGGCCCGGTTAACACCATGATTTCGGCCAACACTATCGAGGGAGCGCGGTTTCGTGTCGGGGGCATGACAACGGCCGACCTCTCGAAGCATGTCTTCGCTCGCGGATACGTGGCCTACGGTACCAAGGACCATAAATGGAAATACAACGCCGAGCTGGAATACTCCTTTCTCCCCAAGAAGAAACATTCACGCGAGTTCCCGATGCACTCCGTGAGGCTCGAAAGTAACTATAACCTCGACATGATAGGGCAGCATTACCTCTTCACGAACGCCGACAACGTCTTCCTGTCGCTGAAACGCAAGGAGAACACGCTTGGCACCTACCGCCTTGAAAATAAGCTGTCTTACATATACGAGCACGCCTCGGGGCTTTCGCTGACGGCAGGATTGAAATGGGAACGGCAGGAATCCACGCCGTGGATGCCGTTCGTGGACGGCTACGGCCACTGGCGCAAGCGTTACAGCCAGTCGGCATTCTTCGTTGACCTGCAATACGCTCCCGGTGCCAAGTTCGTGCAGACCTCCTCCTACCGGCTACCGGTGAATATGGACAACTGGGTGTTCCGATTCTCCCACGAGTACGCGCCCCGTGGTTTCCTCGGTGCCGACTTCACTACCAATAAGACGGAATTTTGTGTCAAGAAACGCTTCTGGTTCTCATCGTTCGGCTACTTGGACTGCATAGTCAAAGGGGCGAAGATGTGGAGCAAGGTGTATTACCCGGCGCTGACATGGCCTAACGCCAACCTTTCATACACCATACAGCCGGAAAGCTACTCGCTGATGAACCCGATGGAGTTTGCCTCTGACACTTACGCCGAGTGGGACGTCACCTATTGGCTCAACGGCTTATTGTTCAACCGTATACCGCTCGTCAACAAGCTGAAGCTACGCGAGGTCATAAATTTCAAGGGACTGTGGGGACACCTCTCGGACCGCAATAACCCGGCCAAGAACCCCGACCTGCTTCGTTTCCCGGCACTGAGTTGCGCACGGCCGATGGGTGCTACTCCGTATATGGAAGTCAGCGCCGGGATAGACAATATCTTGAGCATCCTGCGGGTAGATTATGTGTGGCGCCTCTCTTACCGTAACACCCCGAACGCCCCTGACAGCGGCATCCGCATAGCTCTCCACTTCACCTTCTGAGGTGATGGTTTAGCCTTAGGCGCGTCAGGGCCGCTTAGGCTTGGTTAACTTATCTAAAACAGTTATCATGGCCAAGGGCAACATGCGGAGTTTTTACAAACTGTTACATGAAATTTTGTTATTCCAATTAATTGTTGTAACTTTGTGCAATTATAGGCAGCCTCTTCTCTCCCCAAGGCCTGAAAAACTACACGAACACTTGGCTGAGCCTCTCTGACATCAGGACTGCTTTTATAGCTCAATACCTTGAAACAGACTAACTTAGCACATTTCACGGCAAACTGATTATGGAACGAACACTCCACTTCGTGCTCTCGACCATCGCTGATGGCAAGCGCAATATCTTATACTCTTTTCCTCAACTCACGCGCGAGCAGACAGAAGAGGGGACAATATCCACATGGCTTAAATTCCTGGTAAACCCTAAGCCTTACAACGACGTTTTCCATACCGACCGCATTATCTATTTCTGGACTTCCACCGAAGGAAACTGCTACTCTATGGTAGTTCGCGACCAGAAAGAGAAGGGCAGCGCCAAGGTTTATACACTCTTCACCGGTTATTACGCCGTTTGCCGCGGCCGCGAACTCGTGGAAGCGTGGAAAAAACTTGAAGGACTGTTCACCGCCGGGCAGCCGACCGACGAAGAGGTGAAAGCCGTGCTCGATACCGTGCAGCTTCGCCGCGAGGTGGGTGAGCGCGTCCTCAATCCCGAGGGTGAAATCGGATACGTCACATACGACAGCGAGGAGGGGCTCTACAAGCGCCTTGCAAATATAGAGCAACGCTCTTATGCCTCGTATCGCCGCATCGCTCTGATTCCCGCTGAAGAAGTATCTGAGGAGTCCCTTGTTGGCGTTGACCGCATTACGGAACCCATACGCCTCATTTATTATATAGACTACCCTTTGCCCAAGGGTGTCACCGTCTCGCAGACCTCGATCCGTGCCGGTGACGTGCTTAAGATAACCTACTCCAAGCCGGGTTTCGCCCCGATAACGGTGCCCGTGCGCATCGACGGAGTGTCCAATCCCCACATAACGCTCAAGGCTCCGAGGATGCAGATACTGGTGCCGCGGACCATCAATTTCGGCCATGTGGTGCAGCTCGAGTGCGTTGACGCCGAAGGGAATCCCGTCAACGACGTGCGTATAAACACCCGCGGCAACCGTTGCGAGGTGCGTCCCGGCAATCTCATCTTCTTCGAGGAACCCAAGGACGGCTATGTGATTTCGGTCCTGCGCACGTCGGTAGGGCGGGTAAGTCGTGTCACGATAACGAAAGCCGACCTTGATGCCGGATACAAGCAGCTGGTGTTCCACGACAGCCACGGCGGTACCTTTGACGATGACGAGCACAAATCTTCCGTCCCCCGGCGCGTGATGTACCTGCTGTCGGTGATAGTGGGTCTCTATCTTCTCTATGCCGCCGCCATGGGTCTGCGTTCCGGAACCGTGTGGCCGTTCGAGGAAACCCCTCCGCAGATCGGACAGGCTGCCCCGCAACCCTCTCCCTCCGACGCTGCCCCGCAACCCTAATTCATTCATCCCCCAGCAAATGAAATTTGACGAACTTTATCTAAGCGGTGCCATTCTCGACGCCATCGATGCCATGCACTTCGAGAACTGTACCCCGATTCAGGAAAAAACCATACCCCTCATAACCGAAGGTCGCGACCTTATAGCCGTAGCCCAGACCGGCACCGGAAAGACCGCCGCCTACCTCCTGCCCGTCATCGATGAGATAGCCATGGGCGACTACCCGCAGGATGCAATCAACTGTATAGTAATGGCCCCCACGCGTGAGCTGGCACAGCAGATTGACCAGCAGATGCAAGGGTTTGCCTACTACATGCCCGTCAACTCCGTTGCTATCTACGGCGGTACTGACGGCCAGACGTTCGAGCAGCAAAAGAAAGGTCTCAAACTCGGTGCCGATATTGTCATAGCCACCCCGGGACGCCTTATCGCCCACATTTCGATGGGGTACGTTGACCTCTCGAAGGTGTCGTTCCTCATCCTCGATGAAGCCGACCGTATGCTCGACATGGGTTTCTACGACGATATAATGCAGATAGTCAAGCTGTTGCCAAAAGAACGGCAGACGTTCCTCTTCTCCGCCACCATGCCGCCAAAAATCAAGATGCTGGCACAGAACATTCTGCGCGACCCCGCCGAGGTGAAACTTTCGGTGTCGAAACCCGCCGATAAGATAGACCAGTCGGCCTACGTCCTCTACGAAACGCAGAAACTCCCCGTGCTGCGCCACGTTTTCAGGAACTTCAAGAACTCCAAGAGTATAGTTTTCGCCTCCTCGAAGCTCAAATGCAAGGAGCTGGGCAAGACACTGCGCGGCATGAACCTCCCGGTAGGGGAGATGCACTCAGACCTCGACCAGAACCAACGCGAGGATATGCTGCTGGCCTTCAAGAGCGGTAAGAAGAAAATCCTCGTGGCAACCGATATAATGGCACGCGGCATTGACATCGATGACATAGACCTTGTGGTGAACTACGATGTTCCCCACGAATGTGAAGACTATGTGCACCGCGTGGGACGCACCGCACGCGCCGAAAAAGACGGTGTGGCCATCACCTTCGTGGCAGAAAAAGAGATTGTGAAATTCAAAGCCATAGAACGTTTCATCGGCAAGGAAATACGCAAGAACGAAGTTCCCTCTGACCTCGGCGAAACCCCGGACTATAACGTCTCATCCTCCTCCGGAAAAGGTCGCAATAAAAAGAAGAAAAAGTCCGGCAAAAAAGGCGGCGACGGCAAGGGCGGCAATGGCAAAAAGAAGAAAAAGATCCGCTGGTGGCAGATCCTGCTC